>Ga0307374_10001307_pt1 | contig 46139 bp, 35 predicted proteins | sample OX3MG_FD_202532 | JGI IMG/M metagenome (GOLD analysis project Ga0307374, IMG submission 202532) | Soil microbial communities from Risofladan, Vaasa, Finland - OX-3 | ecosystem: Environmental > Terrestrial > Soil > Coastal area > Acid sulfate soil | place: Finland: Risofladan, Vaasa | collected...
CGGCTGCGCTCCTACCTCGACACCGCCCGCAAACAAGGCCAACCAGCTCTGGCCGTCCTACGCATGCTCCACGACAGTGGGCCCTGGATCCCCGCCATCGCCTGAGCGGGCGGCTGAGTAGTTACACGAACTTCCGTCAGTTCAGTGGCGAGCAAACCTTTGATTTGCGCTCCGACACCATCAAGCCGGTCACGCTGATCTTCGGCGCCAACGGTGCCGGCAAGACCACTCTCCTCAACGCCTTCACCTGGGCGCTCTACGGCTCGATGTCGGACGATGTCGAGGAGCAGGAACGCATGGTGACTGACAGCGTCTGGCGAGCTCTCTCAACCGGAGGCTCCACGGAGGTAGCGGTGGAGCTGACGTTCGACCACGAAGGACACGACTACCGCCTGTTGAGACGCGCTGAGCTGCGCAAGCAGTCCGACGAGCAGCAAAAGCCAACGCCCGAGGTCCAGCTCTGGGAGACCAAGACAGACGGATCCTCCGAGATCGTTGGCGCTCCGCAGGAACGGATCTACAGCATCCTGCCGCGGGGCGTCAGCAGGTTCTTCTTCTTCAACGGAGAGCGGATCGAGAAGCTAGTTCAGAAGGGCGCCTATAGCGAGGTCCAGCAGGACATCAAGGCTCTACTCGATCTGGAACAAGTGGAGCGAGCCATCGACCACCTTCCCAAAGTCGACCGGCGGCTGACCGCTGACCTCAAGAAGCACGGTGGCGAAAAGGCAAGCGAGATCCAAACCGCGATCGACGACCTTCGCGAACGCGAGGCCACCGCGCGCGATGAGCTGAAGGTGTTGGAGGGCGACCTAGCGACGCTCAGCGAGGAGCGCGAAAGTGTGACAGAGCTGCTGCGTCAGCATGCGAGCGCGGCGCCGATCCAGAAGCAGCGGGACTCGGTGGCCACCGCGCTGAACGAGTCCCGGGCTTCACGGGACGCCGCCATCCTGGAACGCGCTTCCTTGGTCGCCTCACGAGGCTTCCTGGCCTTCACCCATGAACTTGCCGCGAAAACGACCGATATGGCGACTGCCCTGTACCAAAAGGGAGCGTTACCCGCGCCCCTGAAGCGCGAGTTCGTTGACCAGCTCCTTGAGGACGGCACGTGTATCTGCGGGACACCACTAGCAGAACACTCGGAGCCGTGGGAACACGTGAAGGACTGGCGGCAGCGAGCAGGCCTCCAAGCTGTCGAGACGGCATGGCAGCAGCTCGGCGGCCAGATCACACCCCTGTCCGGCGCGCGCCTCGAACTGCACGAGTCTCTACAGGCAATCGTGAAGCGCATCTCGTCCGAGCGCGATCGGGTGAGCCGACTTGAGGAGGCGATGTCCGAACTCGACGGACAACTCAAGGACAGTCGACTCGAAGACGTCCAACAACTGGAGAACAAGCGCATCGAGCTTGATGGCCGGATCGGTGTCAAGCAGCAACGCATCGGTTCAGTCAAGACGTCGCTTGAACAGGCCCAGAAGGAGATCATTCAGAAGACGGCGGAACGCAGCAGAGCCGAGGTAACGGATGAGCTCGCCGCGAAGGCCCGCGCTCGGTCTGACCTCGTTCAGTCTGTTCGCCGAGCGCTGGAAGAGATCCTCGCCATCCGCTCTGAGGACATGCGCTCTCGTCTCGATGCAGAGCTCAAAGAGGTTTTTGCCAAGATCACGATCAAGCGGTATATCCCCAGGCTCAGCGAGGGCTTCGAACTCGCGCTCTACCAGGATGTTAACGGAGTCGAACTCGCCGTCCCCAAATCGACGGGCGAAAACCAGATCTTGAGTCTGTCCTTCGTGGCGGCGGTGTCAAAGCTGGCCCGTGAGATCCGCAAGGATCGTAGGGCGGAGGGCGAGCCACCTGTCGATGCCGGGACTTACCCAATCGTCATGGACGCTGCATTTGGCTCGCTTGATCAGAACTATCAGCGCGAGGTGTCGCGAGCCTTGGCGCAGATGGCGCCACAGCTCGTCGTGTTGGTGAGCAAGAGCCAAGGACTGGGCCAGGTAGTCGGGGAGTTGATGCCGTACGTCAGCCATCTCGGGGTCATCGTCACCCACACCACCGCTGAAGGGGATGTGTCAGACGATATTGAGCTCCAAGGGGTTGCACACCCGTACATCCGCTCGTCAGCCGCAGCGGACCACGCCGAACTGAAGGTGATCCAATGACCACTGCGCCAGCGGATGTTCGCGTACGTCGGCCGCAGCAGCACGAGGCACTCTTGATCGAGCTGCGCGACGAAGCTGCCTTCTCAACGTTTCGTGACGCGTTGCTGTTCGCCGCGGCAGTCGGAGCGCACTTTCAGAGGGAAGTGCCCTTCAACAGTGCGGCCGGCGACCCAATCCGCTACGAGACGCTAACGGTGCCAAGCTTCTCGGAAGCACTGATCAGCATGATTGCCGCGAACAAGGTCGAGCACGATCCGGAGATCATGGACAGCGCCCGTCTCGAGGAACGCGTGAAGATCTTCGAGGAGTACGCGAACGGGGGCTTGGAATACATCCAGGAGCAGGTGAACGTGCGCCATCAGACCGCCGCTCTCGTGGTCATAGCGCTGGTCACGGAGGCGCTGTCTCAAACGGGTGTGGCCGAGCCCGTGTCGGTAGACGAGCTCCTCAGCGGTGTCAGCTGGGGCTAGCGGAGGCTGGAGAGCCAGGCTGGTCTGCGTCCAGGACCTTCTGCAATCGATGACCTCGTATGACGACTCGGGCCATACTCAGCGTCTCCTCCCAGCCTCGAAGTGTCCCTATGCGTTCCGGGTACTCGTACAGCCCGGTTCGCAGCTCAGACCTAGTCAGCTTGGAGTACAGCTCACGCCTCGGGTCGCCCTGACCGATAAACTCCTCCTTCCGGTGGAGCAGGGGCGGGTTCTCGGAGCGACGGTAGTCGCGCCAGTCGACGCTGAGCTTGCGAAGGTTCACCGTCACCGCTGACGAAAGTGTGGGATGGGCGTCGCGATCGAACCGTGGGTAACTCAAGTACGAAACCTGCGCGTGGGAGACTGACAGCTTGATCAGATTTGCCTGATCAACGGTGCCTGAGAGGACGCGTGCACAGCCTTCGTACACCTGAAGTATAGGAGGCAGCTCTGCCAGTGCGCTTCGGTGGACATACAGCGCCGTCGGGGTCTGCTTGCCCACCGGTGAGCTGCGCGCGGACATGAAGATCGACGACGAGTCGCCGCATGCGAGCAGAAGTCGATCAGCCCGTACACAAGCTGATCTGTAGGAGCCGAAGAGCATGCGGATGTCACCTATCAGCGTGGGTGTCAGTTCCCCGAGCTTGGGCCGCCGGCCAAACCGCGAGAGAGCGATGTAGATCAGCAACTCGGCCCCACGTTGGATCGTGACCTGCTGCCAATGGGCGTCGTCCGTAGCATGGACGATGAGACGCAAGCCGCGTCCGACGCTGCCGCAGGCCTCTCGTATCGCAAGCTCGTCGTCCGGCGCAAGCTCCCCGGGTCGCGGCGCCCTGGCATGTGAAGTCAGAAATTCGAAGAGTGGCGCTAATATGTCCTCGTGCGCCGCGTAGGCAGCGTGCGGGTCGATGCGAGCCCTTGGCCGATAGACACGAACACGGGTTGACAGGAACTGTTGAGCCGCCGTCGGCTGGCGGAAGATATAGAAGATGCCCGGCGCTGCGGCCAGGGGCTTGACGTGCAGGGTCTCCTCGATCCAGGTCGACAGCTCCGCCTGCTCGTAGAACTTCTGGAACGTACCCGTGTTGGTGAGGAGTCCATCGTTGATTGGCGTGCCGACGAGGTCGCGGGCATCCCAGGTCAGGCGCGCCGAGACGACGAGGACCTCTCGGGTGAGCCGCCACGCCGCAAGCAGCGTCTCAGCCCGCTCCTGTGGGTCTTCAATGACATTGATGACATACCCAAGGTTGACGATGTCAGCGATGACTCGGCTACCGCCAGGTCGGTGAGTCGGGTCCCAGCCCTCGACGTTGTACCCGAGTGTCCTCAGGTTGCGCAGATCGTCGCCGCGTCCGCAGCCGTAATCGAACACGCTGTGCGCTGGGCGGAGTAGACCGTCCGCGAGCGCCGTCATGAGCGGTCGCGACAATCCGGACCGCGTCATTGCCGTCCGGTGTCGGGCGACGGCAGCGGTCATGCCGCGGGCGACTCGCTGATCGCCAGGCTTGCGAGCCCAGCCAGATCCGTGACTCGCGGATCTCCGACGACGTAGCCGATACCTCGATGCAGATGTAGACGGAACTGCTGGGCCAACGTTTCGTCGTCCAGGGGAAGTCCGTCCTGATCGCACCGGTATCGCAACAGCGCCCAGAGTTCGTCACCGTGGTTCCCGGCAAATACCCGCCAGGACATCTCAACGTTGCTGTCGAGCGCAAGCTTGACAGGTGTGGGGGTCGCGGGCTCGGCGAGCGAGCGACAGAACGCCCAGCGACAGAGCACGTTCCAGTGGCTGATTCCTGTCCGACGCTTGAGGGTAACGAGCTGGTCGCGGGCAGTGCGTGAAAGGCGGATGTGTTCGATGGACATGAACTACTCCCAGAAATAGCCGGGACGGACGGAGGTGGCGTTGATAGCGCCATCGAACTCCAACAGGTAGCACCGGCCAATGTGTTTGGCGATGCGCCCATAGGCCGACTCGTCGATCTCGGTGTCAGTCGATAGCAAAACGACCTGGTGGCTCGCGTGAGGGAAGTAGCGGTCGAGGAGATGCTCACGATGGGACCCATCCAGGCGCCCCAGGGGAGTGTCGATCACGATTGGCAGTGGTTGTCCTGCCGCACGAGCCAGGCCCCACAGCAACGCCACTGCCAGTAGTTGTCGCTCACCGGCCGAAAGTTCCTGCGCTGCGAGTGGTCTACCGTCTAGACCGGTTAACTCCACGTTATGCGAGTCCGCGTCGATCTGCATGCCGGTTACGAGTTGGTCCTTGCGTAACAGTCTGTTCAGAGCCTCCAGGACCAACTCGGAAATACGGTCTAGGTGACGGCGGGTGGCAGCGGAGCGCAGTCCCTCCAGTGTGGCCCGGACGCGGTCAACATGTTCGACCAGACGGCGATCGTCGTCGGCCGCCAGGTTGGCATGGGCGGCTTTGTCCATCGCCGACTCATAGGCCGCGTCGGCACGTGCACGCTCGTGGCGCAGGGATGCGAGGTGTTCGTCGGCGTGCGTCAACGCGGCGCCGCGTCGAAGAACTTCCGACGAGGCATCTTCGCGCTCCACCACCAGCTGCGCCAGCGACTCGGCATCCGGGATCGCAACAAGGACTCGTTCCGCCTGCTCAAGGTTGGCGAGCATGCCCCCTCGTCGCTCAAGGAGTATTCGGATACGACGATCCGCTGCGGGGAGGCCCGCGCTGCAGAGGAAGTCAATGGCTGCTGGACTCTGGAGACCTGCGACGGTTGGCACCTCGGCGGATGCTCGGCGCGCTTCGCGGTCCGCTGTCATGTACTTCTCCACCGCGAGCAGCGTCGCGCCGCCCGCCTTGGCTGCCTTGAGCTGCTTGATCAACTCGTGATCACGCTCGGCAACGACCTGAATGACCACTCGATCACGCGCCGCGGCAGCCTCGATGCGAGCCTGGTCGCTGAGTTTTCCCAGCAGATCTGCAACCTGTAGTAGCGGTGCGACGTCAGCAAGCTCCTCGCGAAGCGCGGTCGCCAAGTCGGCTAGCTGGCCACGTAGCATGGCCACTGCCAACTCGGCGGAGTCACGCTGGTCGAGCAAGTCACCGCCGGCTGAGCGGTAGCGCTCCGTTACTTCGAAGAGTTTTTTCTCCGCGCGCTCGACATCTACTCGTGCTGTAGCGACCGCTGCGGCCGTGGCCTCCTCGGCCTTTCGGATGGTGGTCACGGTGCGTTGGCGCTCTTCGATGGTCTCGCGTAGATCGTCGGGTACAAGTTTGCTGCGGTGACGACGACGCAGAACGGACAAGTCCGCGGTTAGTCGCTCCACGAGGTCGAGTCCGAGCAGTGAAGCTAGCGCCGAGCCCAGAACCTCGCGTGAACGTTCCATGTCGGCCAGAGCCTCGATCTGCTCGCCATCGAAGAAAAACAGGCCGGCGATACCGCGAGGCAAGAACGTTTCGACATATTCGCTCCAGGTGGAGGTAAGGGCGTTGTCATGTCGCCCGTCCACCGAGACGAGCAGGATCTCGCGGATAGCCGCACCAGTGCTGCGCCAGCTGCGTCGAATTGTGTACTCCCGCTGAACTCCCTCTTGGTGAGCGTGAAATGTGAGCTCGACCGCCGCGCCGTCGCCGTGGGGCACTCCGTGGTGGATGAGACCGCGGAGGTAGTTCTCATAGCTGCCCGAGCGGCGTCCGGACACCTGGCTCAATGAGCCGTAGAGCGCCAGATGGATGGCTTCGAGAACGGTTGTCTTGCCCGCACCGTTGAGCCCACCGATGAGCACGATTGGTTTCTTGCTCGACGGAGGAGTCAAGGTGAGGGTCTGCCGGCCGGCGAAGGTACCGACGTTGTGCAGGACCAACTCATCCAGAATCACGGCACGGCCTCGACGTCCACACGCCTGATGAATCCGTCAGCGATGTCGAGCGGATCGGGTTCGTCCTCGTCGGCAGCCGTTCTCTCGATCGCCGCCTTGCGTTGGTGAGCCCGGGCGGTGGCGTCGGCTTCGTCGTCGTAGAACCCACGCCTCAGTGCCTTTTCAAGTGACTCAAAGAGCCCCGCGCGCCGTGCTTGGGAGCGGTGGCGCTGCTCGATGTCAAGGAGTTCCCGGACAAGCTCGAAGTGCAACCGGTCCTGTCCAACGACCTCGCGAAGTACGTCGACGGTCTCTGGACCGAGCGGCAGATGCTCGTCGAGCGGACGCCCGGGATAAGGCTCGCCAACAGCGGTAGCGTAGATCCCTGGAAGGTGGTCCTCGAACTCGTGTTTCTCGATGACCCAGAGGCGCCTGATCTCCTCAAGCTCTGCCAAAGTTACAAGTTCAAGCGTCTGCACGTAGTCGGGGCCGTTCTGCCTGATCCAGGTCTGGGCCTCAAGGAGTCGGCTGAGCCACCGCTCACGCGCCTCCTGGGTATAAGGACCCGGAATCGGCCTTTCGTGAAAGAGTTGTACAGAGCCATTCATGCGGCGGAAGTCCCGCAGGTGCCGGTCGTCGGCAACGTCAAGCTCGTTCCTCAACTCCAGGAGCGGCAGCATCCACTCTTTCTCCTCGTCATTCTGGATCATGGCCGCCATGGATTTGTCCTTCTCGACCAGTGTGCACGTCCAGCATCCGAATCGACTATCGCCACAGCTCGGGGTGCTCGAGTCGACCACCAGGGGGCACTCGCCGTCCGCCGAAGCCCCTTGGTACATGGTCAGAAGATCCTTATTGGAGTAGCCCCATGGGTTCGCCGTCTGCATGAGAGACAGCCAAACATCGTCGTTGGACCAGCTGTCGATCGGCGTGTACACGAGACAGTTCGGTAGCGACGCGTTGGGGCTCAGCAGGTCGCGCACCCGCTTGCCTTCCAGGGCGGTCATCCGGTGTGAGCGTCCAGAACTCTCGGCCTTGCGCGTGCCCAGTACGAGGATGGCCTCGCCGTGGGATCGGACCACGTTTCGGATGAAAGTGTTGGAGGGCTTGATCTTGAGGCGTTCTGTGCACCAGCGGAACTTGGGTCGCGGCGCCGGGTAGCCGCGGCCAATCAGGTTCACCCAAAAACTGTCCGTGACCGCTGGGGTCAGTCGATGCGGGTGGATAGGAAGGCCTGTCGCTCGCGCGGTCGTCTCCATGACCTCCAGGGAATGTGTAACCCACGAAGCAACGAGCGGGTTCTCCACCAAGGTGTCAGTACTGATGACGTGAACGACCTTGCCGCGCTGCTCTACGGGTAGACCGGCGAGAGCCAACCAGACAAGTTGCAGCACGGCGGTGGAGTCCTTTCCACCGGAGTAACCCACCACCCACGGCACGTCGTCGGCGAGATACAGCTGCTGAGTCTGGGTCACCAGGCTTTCGATGGTTCCGGCATAGCCTGCATCGTCGAAGACGGACCTCGGTCTGATCGTGAGCTTCGTGGTCATGCGTCTCCTCGTCTGAGAGCCTCGTCGGCCCGTTGCTCTTCAGGTGGTAGCGGCAGCCCGACGGCAGCGCGGATAGTCGCGGTCGTTAGCAGCACGTTCGCTGATCCTTTGGACACCCGACCGCCCAGGGTCGCGCGGCCTTCCCAAGTCGCTGCGTTGTCACGGCGCCAGTCCAGGCTGGACAGCTTTCGAAGCCGAGGCATCCAAGCGCCCGGCTTGGTGCTCGCGCTCAGCATGGTGCACCCGATCTTGCCGAGGGCGTGAAGAACAATGCCGTGGCTGTGGATGAAGTCACGTCGGATCTCGCCAGCGCTGAGCTGTCGGTCGCGTACCTCCGCCCAGTCAGGGAACTGGTCGGCGACCGCTTCCCAAAAGGCGGCTGCGAGATCCACGCGCCGCTCCAGCGAATCCGGTTCGATGCCGTCCAGGAGCGCCCGGTTCGCCGTGTGAAGTGCGGACAGCGTGAACAACTTGCGCGAACGCGTGGAGAGATTGCTGCTCTCGGTCTCAGTGAGGTCGCGAAAAAGTGGGAGGCGGTACACAACCAGCCGTGTGATCGCTGCCATCTCGTCGCGGTGGTCGTACAGCACACCGATCGACTTCGCTGGCCGGATGGCATAGCGGTTGAGATCGGCGAACATTTGCTGGCACCGGTCGAGACCGACATCAAGGAACAACACGATGGCGATGCTCTCGTCACCGAGCTCCGGATTCTGAGCTAATGCCTGCTGGATAGCCGCACGGCGGTGCTGCCCGTCGTTGATCACGAACCGCGCACTCATCGGGATCGTCAAGGTACCGACGCGCTCCCCCGTGTCGGCGGTATCGAACGGCTCGAACCCCACCTCCGCATCGACGGACGCGGTCAGCGCCGAAAAGACGTAACTATCGCTGTTGTCCAGGATGTAGCGGGCGATCTCCGGTATCCGAGCCTTGTTCAAAGTCCGCTGTGCGCGCAGCTCCGGAACCAACTCCTCCTCGTCGAACACGAATAGGCGCGGAATGAGACGCAGCGGGCACATGGTCACGTAATACGGACGCCGCGCCTGGACGCCACGGATCGCTGGAAAGACGTACTCGAACATCCGCGCCCGACTTGCCCCCGACCCTGTGGCGCCCGCTATGTCGACCGGCCGCTCGACGATTGTTGCCATGACGTAGTCCTACCTCCGCTCTGTACGGATGGCAAGTAACGAACATCATGGCGTGTTGGTCCGAACATGGGAAGGCGACACGCGTACAGTCCGGGTGTGACGATAGCCGCTCCCACCGACAAGCTCACCGTTGGACGGCGTACCGAGGGCAGGGCGTTGTACCTCGACTGCAACGCAACGACCCCGCTTGATCCGCGCGTGCGCGACGAGGTGGTCTACTACCTGGACGACGAGTTCGGCAACGCGGGCAGTCGGACGCACCTGTACGGCCAAGCAGCCAAGGAGCGCGTCAACGCCGCGCGCGCCCAAGTCGGAGCCGTGGTGGCCGCGTCATCCGACGAGGTGATCTTCACCAGCGGAGCTACAGAGAGCAACAACCTCGCACTCCTCGGTCTCGTCGACCAGGGCCAGGCGACCGGGCGACGTCACATCGTGAGCACCCGGATCGAGCACAAGGCAGTTCTCGAACCCCTCGAAGCGTTGGCTGCGCTGGGCTTCGAGATCACCCTCCTGGACCCCACCGCGGGAGGCTGGATCGACCCGGCGGCAGTCGCAGCCGCTGTACGTCCGGACACTTTGCTGGTGTCGTTGATGGCAGTGAACAACGAGACCGGTGTGATCCAACCCATCCAAGAAATCGCCGATCGCCTTGCCCACGAGGAGCCGTACATCCACGTTGATGCCGCGCAGGCGTTCGGCAAGATCATTGACCCGCTACGGCATCCGCGACTTGATCTGATCAGCGTCTCGGGCCACAAGATCCACGGCCCGAAGGGTGTGGGCGCTTTGGTCGCGCGCAGGCGCGGATACAGGCGGCCACCGTTGCGCCCGCTGATGTACGGGGGCGGCCAAGAGCGCGGACTAAAACCCGGCACGCTTCCCGTACCTTTGATCGCCGGCCTCGGGACGGCGTCGGAACTGGCCGGTGCCGAGCACGAACAGCGGTCCAAGCTCTGTGGTCGAATCAAGGCCGGACTCCTCGAAGCCCTCCACCCACTTCATGCAGAGGTGAACGGTGATCAGGATCGGGTGGTGAGCCACACGCTCAATGTGTCCGTTCCGGGTGTGGACTCCGAGGCAGCAATCCTCGCGCTGAAGGACCTCGTCGCGATCTCCAACGGATCCGCATGCACGTCGCAAAAGTACGATCCGAGCCATGTACTGCTCGCCATGGGCTATGACGAGCCGCGAATCAGGGGAGCGCTCCGGTTTTCGTGGAGCTACATGACCGAGGACATCGACTGGTCGCCCATGGTCGGTCGGTTGCGCGCTCTGCAACGCCCGCTTTGACGGGACACCCGCATCCCCGTAAGTGGGGTCTCCATCTGGCTGCCGTAGGGCTTCCGGCGCCACCAGATGTTGTGCTTCCGAGTGGTCGTGCCCGGAGTGGTTGTGGCTGCCCGGAGCTACGGCACTCAGATGGAGACCTGGTTCCCCCTAGATGCCGGAATCCTCATCCGGGCAGTGTCGGCCTGCGGCGCTGTCCTCCCCCGTGCCTGTGCCAACCCCCGCACCTCCTCCCCGTGCGTGAAGCCCAGCCCAAGATCCTTCCCCAAATGCCGGGAAGCATCTTGAGGCCCCTGCCGTGACCGCGAGCCTCTGGCGCCGGGTGCGTCACGGCAGCGCGGCAGGCGGTGGTATGTCGCGGACAAACGCGGCACGGGAAAAACGCTCGAACGCTCCACTCCTCGGCGGGGAGGTCCGCTCCCCGCGCAGATCCTTCGACACCTGATGATGCTGGACGGGATCGCGCTCGTCCTTTGGTGACCCGTGGACGATCTTCACCGGGTGCCAGTGTGGTGGCCGAAGGGGCCCTGGTGGAGAAGGCTCGCTACAGGTATTGTCCGAAACGAGTAGTTCCTCACGTTTCGTGGGGGCGTCGGGGAGGCGTCGATGAGGGGAGTTCCCGGACGGTACAAGTCGCCAGTTGGTGGCGCCTTGAGGGCGCCTGTCTGAGCAGCAGCAATCGTGTCGTCCAGCCTCGCAGGATGCGTGGCACGGGGATCCTCGCGTGCACGGTGGGTTGGCTTGTGCTCACTTCTTGTCCTGGCAGCGTGTAGCAGTCCCACACGCGGTGCCTCCTCGCCTTCGTCGGCCGCCCCGAGTAGCTCGGCGTCAGCCACCTCTGATCCGACGATGGCGGCCGAGTCGGCACTGGTTTCGGCGTATGCCGCCACGTACACCGACGTCACGGTAGCGGTGCGTCAGGGAAACTTTCGCAGTGCGGTGCTCGGTCGGCACGCGATCGCTCCGGCTCTTGATCAGCTGCAGTTGACTGCAGAGCAGTATTTGCGTCTCGGTGTGGTGCCCGTCGGCGTGCCCGTGCTGCGTGCTCGGGTCACATCAGTGCGACTGGATGAAACACCGATGGAGGCTGTTGTCGCATCCTGTCCGGCGGCACCGAGGCTGGTGGCCCGCGGTACCGGTAGGCCGGTCGCCTTCCGGGCTCTTCCGTCAAACCCGGTCACCGTGGACTTGCAGACCTTTCAGGGTCGCTGGGTTGTGAGCTTCTTCAAGGTCGATCGGAGCCAGACGTGCTCCGCCTAGCCTGGGCCCGGATCACGTTGCTTGTTGGGATGGCTGGGCTGCTGGGTGTCATGGCGTTGCCGATGTCGGTTGCCCAGGCCGCGGGCGGCGGTGGGCCAGTTGAGTGCCCCCCGGTCGGGCCGTGCATCGTCGTGGTAGTCCAGCCGGGCAGTAGTGGATCAAGCGCTGCACCGGGTCAGGGCGACCCGGGGGGCGGCACGACGGTGTCGATGTGTGTCTACCCGCCGGGTTCGGGTAACGCGGAACCTTGCTTCGACCCGGTGCTGGGGTGGCTGAACACGAGTGACGGCTGCTACTACCGGTCGATCCCGGCGCCACCACCGGGGAGCGCTGTTTTCACCGCGAACGGCAGCAACCCGTCCGGGCTGGGTGCCTACTACTTGCAGACGTGCATGGGTGTTGTCGGGCCGCGACCGGGAGCGGTGGGTCCGGTGCAGCTGGTGGTCTGGCTTGCGGCACCGCCGGTCGGCTTCGGGGGGGCGGTTCCAGGTCCGGGGGTGTTGGCGGCGCGGGCGGTTGCCCTGTTGGGTTTGGCGGGACCGCAGATCGTGCTGTCACCGCCGGTGGGCTCGCAGCAGATGGTGGGGTTGCCGACGTGGCTGTGGACTCGGGTCGGGCCGACGACGTGGTCGACCCACAGCGCCACCGCGGCGGTGCCCGGGGAATCGGTGACGGCGACCGCTGCCGCAACTTCGATCAGCTGGTCGATGGGTGACGGCAACACGGTGGTGTGTACGAATCCGGGGACCCCGTACTCGCCGAACTACGACCCGCACGCGCCGTCACCGACCTGCGGCTACACCTACCAAACCCCATCCTCGACCTCGGGCGACGGTGCCTTTCAGCTGACCGCTACCACCTCCTGGCGGGTGAGCTGGGCCGGTGCCGGTAGCACCGGGCAGCTGAGCCTGCTCCGCTCGTCGAGCGTGCCGATTGTTGTGGTCGAAGCGGAGGCGGTGAACCAGTGACCGAGCTCCAGGCGGGCATCTCTTCGCCGCCCGCGGTGTCACCCAACGGTGCCCGCGAGGATCGTTCCGGACCGGCCGGGCGGGTGCGGGCGCCGATGCGCCCGCGGCGGCGCCCGGCGCTGGTGGCGTTGGGTCTCGCGTTGGCCGCGGCCGGTGGGGTGCTGACCGCGACCCTGGTCGCCGATGCGGGTGGCCGGCTGGGGGTTCTCGCGGTGGCCCGCGCCGTGCCCATCGGGACGGTGATCTCTGCTGGGGACCTGACCGTCGCCCACGTCGCCCCGGACGGGAATCTGGCGCCGGTGCCCGCCGGTGAGGAGTCGAGCGTCCTCGGTCAGGTGGCCGAGGTCGAACTGCTCCCAGGGTCGTTGCTGACCCGCGGGGAGATCACCACGGCGATATTGCCCGCGGCCGGCCAAGAACTCGTCGGAGTGGCGCTGAAACCTGGGCAGCTCCCCGCCCGCCCCCTGGTAGCAGGCGCCAGGGTGCTCGTCGTTGCCACCCCGGGTGACTTCACCGGCTCGGGTGCGGCCAGCGGTCAACCGTCATCGGGACCGCTGCCCACCATCCCGGCGACGGTGGTGGACGTGGGCAGCCCCGCGTCGGACGGCACCGTGGTGGTCGATCTCAGTGTCGCCTCCGCGCAGGGACCACAGCTCGCGGCGATCGCCTCGACGGGACGCCTCGCGCTCATCGTGCAGCCGGCGGGCGGCTAGCCGATGGCGGTGCTGGCAGTGGCTTCCGCGAAGGGCGCCCCGGGGGCCAGCACGACCGCGCTGGCGCTGGCCCTGGTCTGGGGGCGCCCGGTCCTGCTAGTCGAGTGCGACCCGGCCGGCGGCGACCTACTCGCGGGTTATCTCGCTGGCGCGGACCCGCCCGGTGGTGGGCTGCTGGGCTTGGCGTTGGCGGCCCGACACACCACCCTCGCCGGCGGCGACGTGTCGGACCGCGCCCTGGCGTTGGACTCCTCCGGGGCGCGGCTGGTGCTCACCGCCCCGGCCGATGCCGGCCAGCTGCGCCCGATCACTGATGCCGCGGACCGGCTCATAGAGCTGCTCGCATCCCTGGCCGGGCCGGGATCCGGCCCGGATGTGATCTTGGACGTGGGGCGCCTCGGCGACACGGACAGCGCGCGCTGGTGCCGCGCCGCGGACCTGCTGGTGCTCCTCGTGCGTCCCACGCTCCGGGGAGTCTCAGCGGCCCGCTCCCGGCTCGCCGCCGCCGGGAGCACGGCCGTTGGCGGCGCCCGCAGGGGGCTGGTGCTCGGCGGCGACGGCCCCTACCGCGAACGGGAGATCAGCCAAGCCCTCGCCCTACCAGTCTTCGGCGCCATCGCCCACGACCGGGTGGCGGCGGGGGTGCTCTGCGGTGAGCGCACCGCCGGCCGCACCTTCGACCGCAGCCCACTGATGCGCTCCGCACGCAGCCTCACCCAGGTTCTGCTGAAGCAGGCGACGGCCCGTCCCGGCAGCCCGGACTCTGCGGGCGGCCCGGCTGAAGACGACGGTGGCACCGCACGGGACAGCTTGGCGGGGCAGACCGCATGAGCAACGGCGTGCCTATCGCCACGCACGAACGCGCCGGGGGGGCGCACGACGGCCCGGCCAGCATCGCCGGTGTTGCGGGCGGTCCCGACCGGCGACCAGCGCCGGTCACGGGCGAGGCGGACTGGGCGCTGGTCCGCGAGCTACGCGACCTGGTGTCCCGGGAACTGGGTGAGCAGCTCCGTGCCCGCCCGGGGCTGTCCCCAGCTAGCCAACGGGAACTCGCCCGGGCGCTGATCGCCCGCCGGGTGCAAACCTGGTCAGACAACCAGGCGACCAGCGGCGCGAGCCCGCCGAGCCCCGCCGCCGAGGCGGCGGTCGCGGACGCGGTGATGGCGGCGATCTTCGGATTGGGGCGTATCCAACCGTTGGTGGAGGACCCTGCGATCGAGAACATCGACATCACCGGCTGCGACCGGGTCTGGCTGGAGTACGCCGACGGCCGGATCGAACCTGGGCCGCCGGTCGCGGACAGCGACACCGCCCTGATCGAGGTGTTGCAAAGCTTCGCGACCTATCTGGGGCAGACCACCCGCAGCTTCTCCACCGCCCACCCGACGCTGCGGCTCAAACTCCCCGGTGGCAGCCGACTGACCGCGATCATGGCGGTCACCCCCCGGCCTGAGGTCCACATTCGCCGCCACCGCCTCCTGGATGTCACCCTCGACCGGCTCGTCGAACTCGGCACCCTCGACCTGGCGTTGGCGGCGTTCCTGCGGGCGGCGATGCGCGCCCGGCGCAACATCGTGGTCACCGGCACGGTCAACGTCGGCAAGACCACCCTGGTCCGCGCCCTGGCCGGTGAGATCGACCGGCTGGAACGGGTCGTCACGATCGAGAAGGAGTACGAGCTGCTGCTGCACGAACTACCCGACCGGCACGCCCGGATCGTAGCAATGGAGGCCCGCGACGGCAACGCCGAACCAGGCCTGGGCGACGGCGCGGGTGCCGGGGCTGGCGAGGTGGGTTTGGCGGTGCTGCTGGAGACCGCGTTGCGGATGAACCCTCGGCGGATCATCGTCGGGGAGGTCCTCGGGGATGAGATCGTGCCGATGCTCCGGGCGTTGGCGTCAGGCACCTCAGGGTCGCTGTGCACGATCCATGCCCGCACCGCCCGCGGGGTGTTCGACCGGATCGCCGAACTTGGGTTGTGCTCCCCGCAGCGCATCCCGGTTGAGGCCGCCTACCTGCTGGCCGCCAACGGCATCGACCTGGTCGTCCACCTGGACATGGCCGATGACCGGGCCACCGGCGGCGGGCTGCACCGGTTCGTGTCCACCGTGGTCGAAGTCGCCGGCATCGGGGAGCACGGCCGGCCGGCGACCAACGAACTGTTCACCCCCGGGCCGGACGGGCGGGCCGTGCCCGCCCCGACCCCACCATCGCCCCGGCTGTTGGACCAGCTGACCCGGGCCGGGTTCGACCCGCGTGTCCTGGACCACCCGGCCGGGTGGTGGCCAGCACCGCTGTCGACCCGAGCCGGTCCGCGGTGAGGGTGCCCGCCGGCCTGGCCGGCGCGCTCGGCGTCACCGGGATCCTCCTGGCCGTCGTAGGCCTGCTCGGTACCCGCGCTGACCGTCCGGCCGCGCGCTCGCCGGTCCGGGCCCACCTTCACCGCCTTGCCCACCCTGACAGCACCGGCTCGGATCGGATCCGGATTCGACGGGCCCGCCAACTCGTCACGGCTCTTGGCGCCGCAGGATTGGTCTGGTTGGTGACCGGCTGGCCAGTCGCCGCGTTCGCCGCCGCGATAGCGGCGCCGGGGATGGGCTGGCTGGTCCGGTCGAAGACCGGGGCCGGCCGGATCGAACGGCTGGAGGCGTTGGAGCAGTGGACCCGCCGGCTCGCCGACCTCCTCGTCGTCGGCTCCGGCATCGAGCAGGCCCTGGTGGTCAGTGTGCGGACCGCACCCGCCCCCATCGCCCCCCAGGTGGCGGCGCTGGCCGCCCGGTTGCAGGCCCGCACCGCGACCGAACCCGCGCTGCGGGCGTTCGCCGACGAGGTAGACGACCCGGCCGGTGATCTGGTTGCCGCCGCGCTGATCCTCGCCTCCCGCCGCCGCGGCCGGGGGCTCGCCCAGGTGCTCGACGGGTTGGCCCGGGCGGTCGCCGATGAGGTTGTTGTCCGTCGGGGCATCGATGCGGACCGGGCCAAACCACGAACCACCGCCTGCGCGGTGACCTGGATCGCACTGCTGGCCGCCGCCACTCTGGTCCTTGCCGACCGGGCCTACGTCGCCCCGTTCGGCACCGCCGTCGGTCAGCTTGTCCTCGCCGGGGTGCTGGTGCTGTTCGCCGGGTCGTTTGCCTGGATGCAGGCGCTGGCCAACGTCGGCACCGAACACCGATTCCTGCCCAACAGCGATGGGTTCACGAAAACTGACGGTCCGCACGCTCGGAGCCGACGGTGATCGCCGGCTCCGCGGCTGTCCTCGGCGGCGTATGCGTGGGGGCCGGCATCGCCGTGGCCGTCCGTGGCCTGGTCCCGGTCCGACCGGACCTGAGGACCGCGTTGGACCGGCTGCACACGCCACCCCCCGCAGGCGCGAGTAGCGACAGCACAGGCGGGCGCCGGTCGGGTCGCGGTGAGCTTGGCCGGCAGTTCGGAGGGTGGCTCGACGCGCATGCCCCGGCCGGTTGGGCTCGCACACCGGCCACCGATCTTGCGATCCTGGGCTGGTCCCGTGAGCGGCTCCTCACTCAGAAGCTCACCGCTGTGATCGCCGGTCTCGCCTTGCCGACGGCACTGTTCACGGTGTTCGCGCTGGCGGGCATCCACCTCACGCTGGTCGTCCCGGTGGCTGCGACTCTGGTTGTCGCGGCAGCAATGTCGTTGCTGCCGGATCTGGCCGCGCGTAGCCAGGCCGCCGACGCCCGCACCGATTTCCGCCGGGCGGTGGGCGCCTACTTCGACCTCGTCGCGCTGGAACGGGCGGCCGAAGGCGGACCTGTCGACGCGCTGACCCGCGCCGCCACCGTCGCCCACGGCTGGGCGTTCACCCGGATCGCCGGCACCCTCGCCCACGCCCGCCTGACCGGCGTCGCCCCCTGGGTTGCCCTCGCCCAGCTCGCCGACGAACTCGGGGTGGGTGAGCTGACCGATCTCGCCGACATCGTCACCCTCGCCGGAAACGACGGAGCAGCGATCTACGACACGCTGCTGGCCAAAGCCCGCTCGATCCGCGCCGCCGCCCTGGCCGACACCGAGGCGCTGGCGAACGCCCGATCGGAAACCATGACCCTGCCCGCCGCGCTACTCGGCATCGGCTTCGTGATCTTGGTGGGGTATCCAGCATTGAGCCGGATCCTGACCGGCTGAACAAACCACCTCCCACCTGAAGGAGCCCCGGATGATCCCGCTGTTGTTCATGACCACACTGATGGGTGTGTTGCGCCAGCGGTTGCGTGACCAGCGCACCCAGGACCGGGGCAGCTTCACCCTTGAACAGGCCGTTATCGCCGCGGCGCTACTCGCGTTGGCCATCGGTCTGACGGTGGTGCTGGTCAACGCGGTCGCCAACCACGAGAAGACCATCAAGTAACCCGCCGGGCAACCAGGATGCGTACCAGCTCCCACACCGGCAGCCGCGACCGGCGTGAGCGCGGCAGTTTCACCTTGGAACTCGCCGTGCTGTTCCCCGTCTTCCTGCTGCTGGTGCTGGTCATCGTGCAGGCAGCGCTGTACTTCTTCGCCCGCTCCGTCGCGCTGTCAGCCGCGGAACAGGGGGCCGCGACCGCCCGCCTGCAAGGGCACCACACCGCCGACGGGGTGAACGCGGCCACCACGTTCGTCACCGACCAAGGCGGCGGTGTGCTCACCGGCCTGGCCGTCTCCGCTGCCGGCAGCACCCCCACCGAGGTCAGCATCGTCGTCACCGGCCATCCGCTCGCTATCGTCCCCGGGCTGGGTTTCACCATCCGGCAGGCCGCCAGCGCCCCCCGCGAGACCTACACCACCGCGACCGGCACCCTCACGTCCGGCACCCTCGCGTCCCCGGCACCGGCAGGGGGAACCCGGTGAGCACCGGCCACGGTGATGAGGTCGGCAGCTTCACTCTCGAACTGGCCGTGCTCGCCCCCGCCCTGCTCCTGCTCCTCGCGTTTGTTGTCGCGGCCGGCCGGGTCGAACTCGCCGGCGGCGCGATCGATGCGGCCGCCCGTGACAGCGCCCGCGCGGCGTCCCTCGCCCGCACTGCCCCGGCTGCGCAAGCCGCCGCGCTCGCCACCGCCCAAGACTCCCTCGCGAGCCAACACTTCGACTGCCGCAGCTTGGCGGTCACCGTCGACACCGGCGGGTTCAGCGCGCCACTGGGCACCCCGGCCGCAGTCCACGTTCACCTCAGTTGCGACGTTCCGCTGACTGACGTCGCCCTACCCGGACTGCCCGGCAGCAAGACTTTGCAGGCCACGTTCAGCTCCCCACTTGACCCCTACCGGAGCCGCTGAGATGACCCGCGCAACCCGGCCGCCGGGCAGGTCCCACCCGGAGGAGTCCGAACGCGGTTCGTTGACCGTTTTCACCGCGGTGCTCGCGTTGGCCCTGCTCGTGATGGCCGGCCTCGTCATCGACGGCACCGGCAAACTCCGCGCCGCCCAACAGGCCGACGGTATCGCCGAGGAAGCAGCCCGCGCCGGAGCCGACACCCTTAACGCCGCCGGGCTGCGCGCCGGTCAACCGGTCGCGGTCGACCCGGCGGCCGCGATCACCGCCGCCCAGGCCTACCTGGCCTCGGCGGGTGTCCGCGGCACGGTCACGGCGCCCGCACCAGCCGAGATCGCGGTCTCGGTCACGATCAGCCAGCCCACCGCGGTCCTGGATCTGATCGGGATCGACTCCTGGACCGTCGTCGGGCACGCCACCGCCAGCCTCGAGTCAGGCAGGTGAGGTGATGCGCCACGCTGCTGCGCACCGCCCCCGCCGAACCGCCCGGGAGATCGCCGCCGGGCTGGCCGCCGCGGCAGCCCTCGTCGCTGCCGTCGTCGGTCTTCCCGTCCTGCTCTACCTCGTCGCCGGCATCCCCATCCCGCATCACCTTCCCTCACCGGGACAGATCACCCACGCCCTTACCAGCCGCGACAACGGGCAACTGTTCCTGGCCGCCCTGCTCCTGCTGGCCTGGGCCAGCTGGGCGGTGTTCACCGCCAGCGTCGCGGTGGAGGCCGCCGCCCAGCTACGCCGCCAGGCTGCGGTCAGGCTCCCCGGCTGCGCAATGTCGCAACAACTAGCCGGTGCCCTAGTAGCTGCTGTCGCGGTGCTCCTCATCACCGCCCCGCCACAACTTGCTCGTCCGGCACCCACCGGCCCGTCGGCGCTACTGGGCAGGCTCGGCAACTCCGCGGTGGCCACCGCGATGATGGCCGCTACGTCTGCGCCACTTGGTGATGGCAACGGTGTCGCAACGGGGATCGGTACACCGTTGCAGAGCGGACCTGCCGACCACCTGCCCAGCTATGACGTCCGCCGCGGCGACACCCTGTGGGGCATCGCCGAACGCCACCTAGGCGACCCCGAACGATGGCAAGAGATCGCCCGACTCAACTACCACCACCGCCAGCCCGACGGGCGCACATTGACCGACAGCCACTGGATCTACCCCGGATGGATCCTGCTCCTACCAGCGGGCGCGACCCACCTGCCCGTGACCCACCCCACGGCGCCGCACCCCACGGCGCAGCACCGGGCGGGGACCGCCCCTGCCATCCGCCCAGATGTATCGCTGGGCGCTGAAGCGCCCGTCACGGTGACCGGCACGCCAGCACCACCATCGCCTCTACCGTCGCCGCCACCCAGGGCGGGGCCCGCGGATCCGGCGAGCGCCGGGCCCGCGACGCCACGGCTCATGGTTACCCTGCCCGACGGCGGGCTGGTCGCCGCCGGTTTCGCGGCTGGCATCAGCGCCGCACTGGCCGCCGCCCGGCTGCACGCACGCCGCCGCCGAACCCCCGCCGACCCGGCGCCCGCAACGGGCCGCGGCGACCCGCTGCTCACCCCCACCATCAGCCAGCTGCACCGCGCCCACACTTATTGGGCGCACCGGGAGCAGCAAGATCGGGACGCCACACCGGCCGACCAGGCGCCGCCGCCGCTGATCGCAGCCGGGCCCCGGTCCCCGTTGCGGGTCGTGCTGGCCGTTGACGCCGAGGGCCGGGAACAAGACATCGATCTGAGCCAATACGGCGGCCTCGGGCTGATCGGTCCGGGGGCACCCGACACGCTGCGCGCGCTGACCGTTGCCGTGCTCGCGGCAACACCAGCGGGGGTGCGGCTGATCGTCACCGAAGCGATCGCGGCCCTGCTACCCGGCATCACCGAATTGTCCAACGTCACAACCCTGCCCGACCCCGGGCAACTGGCCCGCTCGCTGCACCGCACGGTGCTCGCCCGCGCCCGGCTGCTGGAGGCCTACCAGGAACCGACGCTGTCTCAACTGCTCGCCGACCATCCCGACGAGTGCGAGCCCTACCTCCTCGCCCTCAGCGAAGCCACCATCGGCCCCGAGCAGCAGCAGCCCTGGATGGCACTGCTCGACCACGCCGAACAGCGGGGGGTGGCTGCCATCACCCTCGGCGCCATGCCAGCCGGACCGACGATCACCGTCGATGGCGCCGGACGCGCGATCAAGACCGCCGGGGAGGGTGCCGAAGCGTTCGCGGGTGCCCGGCTGATCCGGATCAGCGAGCACAGCGCCGCCGAGACGCTGACCCTCCTCGCCGCCGCCCAAGGCAAGCACTCCGCTGCTGCTATCGACGATGCAGCCGCACCCATCGAGGTGCCCGCCCCGCCGCTGCCCGGTGGTAGCGACGACGACCGTGGCGCGCCGGTCAGCGTTGAGTTGTTCGGGCCGCTTCGGATCCTTATCGGTAGCCGCGAACTCGACAGCGGGTTGCGCAGCAAGGCCCGGGAACTGCTCGCCTACCTGGCGTTGCACCCGGCCGGTGTCACCGACGAGCAGGCCATCGAAGACCTGTGGCCCGAGGTTGACTTCGACCGGGCCCGTGCCCAGTTCCGCACCGCCCTGGGTAACCTTCGTGCCGCGTTGCGCACCGCCACCGGCCGTGGTGACGCCAAAGTCGTCTTCCATCCTGCTGATCGCTACCAGCTCGACCCGACGATGTTCAACGTCGACGTGTGGACATTCCAGCGTGCCCTGGCCCGAGTTAGGGCAGCAGCCACCTCCCCGGAGGCCCGCGCCGCGCTTGTCGACGCCGCCCGCACCTACACCGGCGAGCTGCTCGGTGGCGCCCCCTATGGGTGGGCCGAACCACTCCGCGAGGAGCTCAGGCGTCCCGCCGTGGACACCCTTGTCCGCCTCGCCGAACTGGCCACCACCGAAAGCAACATCGATCAAGCCCTGGCCTGGTATTCCCAGGCGATCACAGCCGACCCCTACCAGGAGGAGCTGTATCGACGGATCATGCGCGCCCAGGCCCGGCTCGAACACCCCGACGCCGTCCGGCGCACCTACCAGCTACTGGAGACCCGACTCGGCGAGCTGGACGTAGACCCCGACCCCGACACCCAGGCGCTACTCGGTGACCTGCTGCGCACCGGACCACCCCCGCCGCCGGTGCGCAAGCCAGCCAGCCCAGCCAACCGCAGCCCGGCCGACGCCGCTCAGCAGGTGGCACATCCCCACCGGATCGCCGCGGAGACCCCGCGGCCGGCTCGGACCGCCGCTCCAACGCCGAAGCCGGCCCGCTAGCCGGCTGCCGCGTAGCGGGCCGCCAGCGCCAACACCTCGGTGACGTAGGTATCGGAGTGGTTGTAGTTGAAGATCGCGGCCGGCAGGTTCGCGTTGTCGCGCGCACCGTTGGCGCACAGGTCACGGGCCGCCGCGTATATCGCGTCGACCGGGTCGTACGGGCTGGGCGGGCTGACGCCGCCGGGTGGTACTGGCATGTCGTATTCGGCGAAGGTGGTGGGCTCGAACTGCATGGGGCCGACGGCTCCCGCGGCGGAGGGACCCTCGTTGGCCCCGTTGCCGGACTCGATGGTGCCGATGGCGGCCAGCACACTCCAGCTCAGCCCGGGGCAGCTGGCGGCGGCCTGCTCATACAGCAGCAGGTAGTCGGCAGGAATGCCAGCGGTGGCGCCTGTGGGCGCCGCGGGGCCGCTGCCGGCACCGGCCCCGCCGAGTACCGCGGACAGGCCGGTGGCGGCGGCACCGGCCAGCACCGCGACGAGCATCACCAGCCCGACCACGACTCCAGCGGCGAGTGCGGCCGGGCCTTGCTGCATGGTCATCGGGGGTCTGCGAGTTCGCCGAGGCGTAGCCGGCGAGGCTGCGGCCCGATGGGCAGCCACACTGGCCCGGCGGGATCGAACGTTCGGGGCTGCTTGGGGTCGGTTGGGGTGGCGGTGGCGATCCGTAGCGGGCTGCCGGTCAGGACCCGGCGGGCTTCGGCTTCCCGGCGGGGGCTGGGGAGCCGGAACAGCACCCAGGTGGGGCGGGTGGCGCCAGCGGTGAGGTCGGTGTAGCCGGCGAGTTTGCCGGCGAGGCGGGCGAGCCGTTCGCTGCCGGTGTCGTATTCGAGCAGGAACGGCACCGTCGTGCCTCCTTCGATCCACACGCCGTAGCCGTCGGGGCGGACCAGTTCCCCCCACTCGGCGGCGCAGCGGCGTTCCGACCACCACGTCGCGAGTTGACAGCCGGTGGTGTGTCGGGAGGTGCGGACCAGCGCGGTGAACACGCCGTTGACACCGACCAGGTGCGCAAGGTGCTGGCTGCCGGCGAGCGCGAGGCCCTTGTCGTGACGCCAGCCCAGCTCGGTGGGCAGCACCCCGCGGTCAGCAGCCACGACTGCGGCACCGGCCGCATCGAGCAGCCAGTGCAGCGGTGCGGAGCCGGCGTACCGGCGGGGTCGGAACCGGTCAACGACCCGAAGCTGGTAAAGCTGAGCGAGCCGCGCCTCAGCGCGGCGCACACTGCCGAACGCGAGATCGCTGACCTGATCGGTGGTGAACACCCGATGCTGAGCCAGCAGTTCCACCAGCAGCCGATCCCGATCGGTGAGCCGACCGGCCAGCGCCAGCAGCGCGGCGTCATCCACCTTCGAACGCGCCAGCGAGCCACTCACCTATTCCCCCTGTAGTCCGAGGTCGGCGGCGACGACCCCGTCGGCGCGCTGACCGGCGTGTTCAACCCGGAACGGGTCGTCGTATGAGAGCGCGACGGCTGATCCGACAGCGGATTCGCCGGCTGATCCGACTTGCGGGGCGAGGCCGGGGTCTTCGGGGCGGCGCCGACCAGCCAGCTGCCTATTCGATGCGTCCGCACGGCGGGTGGCCGCGTCCTGGCCGAACGCGGCCCGCGCCTGGCCGCGTACCTGGACGGCGCGGCCGGCGATCGGCGGGTCGGTGCGACGGGTCCGCAGGGTGAACGCCGGTGTTTCCTGGCCGGCGACGACGAGGCGCGCCGCGGCCTGGTAGCCGCCGAGATGGGACAGGTCATGCTCACCGAGCTCCGGCGTGGTGTGCCGGGCCAGGATCCGCGCGTCTTCGGGGGACAGGGAGAAGAACACCTTGTTCCGGGCGTTCGCTGACACCGCTTCGCGGAGGTCCCGGGGCAGCTGCGCCAGATGCTGATGCGCCAACACCAGGGACAGGCCGTAGCCGCGGGCTTCGGCGAGCATCTCATCGAGGCTGCGCGGCAGGGTGAGGAAATTCTGCGCCTCGTCGATGTACAGCGCGGCGTCGACCCGGGCGGCTTGGCCACGCCGGGCCCGGGCGGTGGCCGCCTGCCAGACCCGGGCGACAACGAAACTGCCGATCAGCCGCGCGGTTTCCTCCCCGAGGATGCCCTTGGGAAGCCGGACCAGGCACACCCCGCCATCCAGCACGCCGGCCATGTCGAAGCTGGAGGCGCTGGTGCCGACGAGTCGGCGGGCGAAGTCGCGGAGCAGGAACGCCCGCAGCTTGTTCATCACCGGCCCGATGACCTGCGCCCGTTGCGCGTCGCTCATCTGCTCATACCAGGTCCAGAACCCACCGAGGCCGACCGGATCACGGCCGAGAATCCCTTCGGTGAACGTGCGGCGGAAGCGCTCGTCGGCGAGTAGCCGGGGGACGTCGGCCAGGGTGGCGCCGGGCCGGCGCAGCAGGGTCAGGCACGCGGCGCGCAGCACATCGTCGGTGCGCGGACCCCAGTAGGCCTCGAAGATGCGGCGGAAGATCCCGACCAGGTTGTCTACCGCCAGGTCGTGATCCGGGTCGTCGAGCAGGTTCATCGACGGGGGTGCGCTGTCCTCATCAGGGTCGATCAGCACCGGGGTGCACGCGGCGGGCAACCGGTCGAGCACGTCTGTGATCAGGTCACCTTTGGGGTCGATGACCACCACACCGCGGCCGGCGGTGACGTCACCGAGGATCAGGTTGGTCAGCAGCGTGGATTTGCCGCAGCCGGTCGCGCCGAGCACATGCAGGTGATACCGAGCGTCCAGCGGTGCCAGGGCGACGGGGCGGCGGCTGCCGGTGTCGGCGTCGCCGAGCAGTTTGCCGCCGGATGGTACGGCCGGCGGTGGGGCGATCGGGCGGGCACCGGCCCGGCTCAACCCCGCCACGGTGACGTCGGTGGGTAGGTGGGCGAGCGCGGCCAGCTCCGGCACCGACAGCAGGTCACCGCGGCCCAACGTGCGGGACGCCAACACCACGGCGGGGTGCGCAAGCCGGTGCCGGCCCAGGGAGTTCCGGGCGGTGAACAGCGCGAACGATGACGCCAGCGAGTGCGCCCGTCCCCGTAGCCGCGGCCGCGCCGACCGGCTGGTGTTGGTGGTGGTGACCGTGTAGCGGACGGCGACTTCGAAGCTTGGATGGGCAGCCTTGTCGAGGATGGATCGCACATCGGCGGTCAGGATCGGATCGGCGCTGCGCCCAGGCCGGCTCACGGGTCCGGGGGTGATCAGGTCGAGCAGCTGGCCTACCCGGGTGGTGCTCTGCCCCGACCGCAACGCGCGGGCAGCCCGGTGCGCACCGGCGAGGCGCCGCCGGGTGACTGGGCGGGCTAGCACCTGCACCGCGGCGGTTTCCCCAGTGCCGAGCTCCCCTGCCGCGGACAGCACCGCCCGCAGCGGATCGGATGGATGCTCGGTGCGCAGACCGAACCAGTCGCGGGCGGCCAGCCGCAGCACCCCGCCGGTCGCCCGACCTTCGAGCGGCACAGGTGGGGTGGGGTCGGTGACCGAAGTGCGCGCACCGGGCCACGCGCCTTCGATGGCGTGTTCGACGTAGCCGGGTGGGACACTGCCGGGAACCCAGATGCCGACGCCGACACCCCGATCGGACCAGGTGAGTTCAAACGCGACATGCGGCTGGCCGCCGCAGAGCCGACGCCAGCCGGGACGCCGCAGTCCGATCAGGTTTCCCCACAGTGCTTCCGCGCCAGCGGGGTCGACTACCGGGGGGCTTTCGATCATCACCAGCCGCGCGCCGCGGCGCAGCCGCCCGGCCACCGCCCGGCGGGCCGTGAACCGCACCAACACGACGGCCAACGCCACGGCTGCGGCGGGCAGGCCAATCGTGACCGCGAAATGCACCCCCCATGTTTCCAACTGGTGGGTGAGCAGGTGCAGGGCGCGGCCGGGGTTGAGCAGGAGCCGGCCGATCAGTCCGGGCGTCGGGTAGGGGGGAGGCGGGGTAGCGGCGGTCATCGGTCCTCACTCGGGTAGGGGTGGTCCTGTTCGGGGCTGGTGGAACACAGACGGCTTTCGGTGGCGCTGGCGACGGCGTGGAACGCCGCCCGGTCGGAGCCGGCGGCCAGCAGCCCGTCGCCGGGTGCGGCGGAGAGTAGGAAGGCGCGTTCACCGTCGGAGAGCCGGAACGCTGCGGCGACAGCGTCGATGGCTTGCGGGGATTGGCGCAGCAGGATCTGGGTGGCCGCATTGGACACAACTGCTTGCCCGAGGTCGGTGCCGAGCAGGTCGGCGGCGTCTTGGGTGATCACCGTCAGCCCGCAGTAATGCTTGCGAGCGGCTTTCGCGAGGCGGTGCAGGAACGCCGCGCCGGCCGGGTCACGCATCAGCAGCCACGCCTCATCGACGGTGACCATCCGGGGCCGGCGCTGCGCCGGGTTGGTGACCTGGCGCCATACCTGGTCGACAGCCAGCAGCGTGCCAGCGGCTTTCAACTCATCCGGCAGCCCGCGCAGCGAGAACACCACCAGGTGCCCCTCGGCGCGATGCGTGCTGGGCCCGTCGAACAGGCCGCGCCAACTGCCGGTGACGAACGGGGCGAGCCGGCGGGCCAGCGGCCGGGCCGCCGGGTCGTCGCTGGCTTCCAATGCCGCGGCCAGACCGGCCAGGGTTGGCGCTGGCCGGGTATGGCTGCGCGGGTCGGCGCTGATCCCCACCTGGGTGTAGGCGGTCAGGATCGCGTCGTCCAGCGCCGCCCGGCTGACTGGGTCAACTCGCCCGCCGAACAGAACGTCGAGCAGGGTGTGGATGAACAGGGCGCGGCGGGTTAATGCGTCGGGGCCGCTGGCCGGGTCGAGATCGAACGGGTTGATCCGCACCCCAGCTGCGCCGAGGCCAATGTGGACCCCGCCGACAGCAGCGGCCAGGGCGGCGTATTCGTCTTCGGGGTCGATCAGGAACACCTGCACGCCGCGGTAGAGCGAACGCAACGTTTCGAGTTTCGCCAGGTAGGACTTGCCGGCGCCGGAACGGGCCAGGATGACCGCGTTGTGGTTGGGCTGGGTGAACCGGTTCCAGCGCAGCAGCCCACCGCCGCGCAGCAACTGCCCGTAGAGCACCCCGTCAGTGGTGGGCAGGTCGTCGGTGGCGAACGGGAACGCCGCGGCCAACGCAGCGGTGTCGAAGGTGCGGCGCATGTCGAGTGAGTCCACGGCCAACGGCAGCGTGGTCGTCCAGCCTTGCAAGGCACGGAACGTGGCTGGGTGCGCGTCGAGCAGCATCGAAGCCAACTGCCCGCGTAGCCGGGTCGTTTCGACGTCGAGTTCGCGTTCGCTGCTCGCGTGCACGGTGAGGTAGAGCCCGACCCGGAACAGTCGCCCTTCACCGCGGGCGATCCGCTCAGCCAAGTCTTCAGCGTCTCGGGCGGCCACCGCCAAAGCGGGATCCGACAGCCGCTGCGCGGCCGCGTCGATGCGCCGGGATGATTCCAACCGGGCGCGTTGCCTGCGCAGCCGGTCCGCGGCGACGGGTTGGGGCACCGGCTGGACGTGCACGGCGACGTCCACCCGGCCGCGGTGGTTGGTCAGCGGCTCGAGCCAACCAGGGCCGACATCGCGGGGGTAGCCGGTGACCGCCAGGGTGCGCACGAAACCCGCACCGATCCGGCAATGCGAAGCGGTGACTTCCACCGAGTCCGGTGCCACCGCGCACCCCGCTGGTGCTGCGGGGGTTCTGCCGCGGTGCGGCAGCAGCCGGTTCATGCCAGCCGTCCGGTGACAATCCCAGTCCCCGCGCCGACCCCGATGGGTGGGGGGTCGGTGTTCGGGTCGGCGCAACGCGCGAGCATCCACGCCGCGGTGGGACCGTCGAGCACGCTCAGGGTCACCCCGGCCGCGGCCAGCAGGACGGCGGCGTCGGCGGCGCACCGGTGCAGCCGCACGGCGGCGTCGGCGGGCACCGGGTCGCGGAACACCACCAGCAGTTCGCGGGCCAGCACCCCTCCGCCGCCGGTCAACTCGGTGAGGAACGCGGCGTGTTCGCGGGCGGCGGCTTCCAACGCTGGGTGCGGCAACCCGGCCGCGGCGTCCAGCAGCGCGGCGATGTCGGCGGTCAGGTCGACGGGGTGGTTGCGGATCAGGAACTGCACCGGGCTGGTTGCGGCGTTGAGGTAGCGGGCGAACGCGGCGAGCAGTCCTTGCTGCTCTGCTGGGGTCCGCAGCGCGAAGGTCACCGACGACGCCCGGCAGACAAGCGCCGCCCCGTCGCCGGCCAACTCGATGGTGCCGTCACCGCTGATGGCGGTGGCCGGTAGCCGCAGCGGCCCGGGCAGCGGTCCGGCGGGTCCCACCCAGCCCGGTGCGGAGCGGATCGCTGCGGTGACGGGAACGAGCTGCCGCGGCCCGAGGTGCAGCCGCAGTGCGGCCAGGGCGAGCCGGTCGGCGCTGAGCCCATCACGGCGGCCCAACGCCAGCACCGCGGCGCTCAGCACCAGGGGGGCGGCCAGGCCGGCGAACACGGGCAGCGGCAGCACCCGTCGGGTCGCCGCGTAAGCAAGGCACAGCAGCAGACCGGTGCCGGCCAGGATCGCCAACGGTCGGGCCGCGAGGCCGGCGAGCAGCGGGTCGGGCCGGTCGATGTCGGCGGGGATCCGTACCCGATCTGATCGGCGTGGGCTGGTCATAGCGCCGCCATCCCGGCGCGGATCGCCTTGTACACCACCGCGGTCTTCACCAACCGGATCGCTGAGGAGGGTCGGTGGCCGGTGCCGGCGAACGCCAGCCGCGACGCCCACGAGGGGATCCGCAGCAGCACCCACAGCAGGCAGCAGGCGATGAGCATGTCCACCAGCCCGCCAGCAGTCGGCAAGCCGAGCAGGCTGACGCCGGTGGGGGTGAAGAACACTCGAAGGGCGGTGACCAGCACCAGCGACTGGCCGACCTGGATGCCTAGGCAGGCGGCGAGGGACCGCCACCACAATCGGGCCAGCCCCTCGGTTTGCGGCAGCGCATGGCAGGCCAGCAGCAGCGGCCCGGCGGTGACCAGCAGCAGCACCACCGCGATCCGCACGACATACACGCACAGCAACGCGACGCCGAGCACCGCGGTGAGCAGTCCGAGGAGGACCAGGAAGATCCCACCGTTGGCCAGCGGCGCCAGCACCAGTTGGCTCATCACGCTGGTCGCGTCGGCCGGGTTCACCCCGCCGGACAGGAACGCGGCGGAGAACGCGTTCGCGAAACCGATCGCGACCCCGGCGATCGCGAGGCTGGTGTTCGCCGCGATCCCGGCCACCACCAGCCGTGGTGCGATCTCTTTGAGGCTGTACCGGGTTTGCAGGGTTTCGTGGGTCATCACGGTGATCCCACCGGCGATGACCAGCAGCACGAACAGGCCGTTCGCGATGCCCGCGGAGATGTCCCACAGATCGCTGACCCGCCCGGAGCCGGTCATCGCCGGGGTGGCGAGCACGGTGCGCCCGAGCAGGCTCAGCACCGGGTCCAGGGCGGAGGTGACGAGGCCTTTGAACCAGCCGTTGATCGCCGAGGTGACGTGGCAGGTGATGTCCACCAGCCCGCAGCCGTGACTGCCTGTCCCCGGGATTGTGCCGGTCGGCGCGGGGCTGGGTGATGGGTTCGGGCCGAGGCCCGGACCGAGTTGCACACCACCCGGCGTCGGACTGGAAGTCTGGCTGGGTGTCGGGTTCGGCTGCGGACTCGCCGTGCTGGTGCTGGCCGTGACCACGGCAGCGGTTGACCCGGCGGCGGATGACACGGCGGGGGTTGCCGTCGCTGCCGCGGCCGGCCAGGCGAACGCGACGCCCGCCGCCGCTGAGAGAGCTAGCCCGGCCAGCGTCCGGAGGGGGGCGGTCATGGGCCGACGAGGGACTGCAGCGCCGCGACCAGCAGCGGGGCGAGCGCGGCCAGCGCGTACCCGATCGCGGCCGATTTCAACGCGTTCTTGGCCCGCTCGATTTGCCCAGGGTCCCCGGCGGCGGTCAGGTAACGCACCCCGCCGATGGTGAGGAAGAACGTGGCGAGGGTGGCCAGCAACCCGACCAGCCACAGCCGTAGCTCGTTGATGACCCCGGCCAGCGTCGGCGGGGCTGCGGCGAGCAGCCCCGCCGAATGGGCAAACGCGGGTGGTGCGGCCGCGAACAGCAGGCCGGCGGTTGCGGCCGCTACGGGCAGAACGAACAGCAGTTTGCGCTTCAACGGTCAGACACCTCCACGAAAGCCACGGGTGCGGAACTTCCGGGCCGGAAGCCGGGCCGGCGAGGGCGTCACCTCCTTGATCGAGTGGGGGTGTGGGTTGTCGGCGCCCGACGGCCTGCCGGCGATCGGCGTTCCGGCCCGGGAAGTCCCGCACCCCTCCAATCCACCTTTAGGGCCGATTTGTGACACGCGACTTTTCTTGGGAAGTTCCCCGGATACCAAAAACCTGGTGAGGCGGCGTTCCGCACGGCTACGCCACATGCGGACCGCGGCGTAGGTGACGCCGAGTCGGGCGGCCAGCTGTTGCAGGTCCATGCCGTCGAGGCGGGTAGCGCCGATCAGGCGGGCCTCAGCCAAGGTGATCACCCCGGCGTCGACCGCGGCCAGCAGCACCAGATCGGGATGCCCGTAGGGGCGCATCGGCGCGGTGCCCTCCACGGGTCCGGCGCGGTGGCGGGCTTCGGTGACCTCGCGGCGGCAGCGGCTGCGTCCGGCGCGGTAGCCAGCCCAACACAACCGGGCCGGCAGATGCCCGGCGGCGACGTCGATCGTGGCGAGCGCGGCCAGGAAGCCGGTGAGCACCTCGGCGTCGACGTCAACCCGGTAGTCATCGACCAGGGCAGCGTGGCTGGGGTAGTCGCGGCTGAGCCGACCGGCGGCCCGGCGCAGCCCGGGGATCGCGACGCCGGTCACCCCGACCGTCCACGCCGGCTCACCCGTGCGGGACAGCCGGACCAGTTCCGCCCAGACTGCTTCCCGGGTCGGGTAGCTGGTGGACGGGTGCAGCAGGATCGTCTTGAGTTCATCCAGGGGTATCAGCCGGCGCGGCAGGCCACGGCCCACCGTTCGCCCGTCCAAGCTCAACGGGTCGGGTCCGCTGACCAGCGCGGTGAACGCCTGATCGAGGACGTCGAGGGGACTGACGTCATAGCCGTCGGGGGGCGGACGTCGGGGTGCGGGGTGCATAGCGGCTCCTTCGAAGAGGGGAGCCGCCAGCACGCCAGCACGGGAGAACAGATGTTGAACACCCGGCCGCGCAGCCGGGAGTGTTCAACATCTGTTCAAGCCCACCAACCGGCCGCACGCCGGACCGACAACCGGGGCACCTTCGCTTCATCTGGCCGCTGACCAGCGTGTTCAAGAAGTGTTCAACCCGCTGACATCGTTTCGGGTGGCCCGCGTGGTGCCGCGAGCCGCCCGAAACGGTCAGCAAATTTGTTCTACGCGGAGATCCGGTAGCGGCGCGGACGGTCGACCGACCGTTCAACCTGACTGGCCGCGACGAGGGTTTCGGCGGCGTTGCTGATCGCACCAGCCGAACGGCCCAACGCGGCGGACAGCGCGCTCGGACTGAACGCGTCGCCGGGGTGGTCGCGTAGGTGGGTCAGCACGAGTTCACGGAGCTGACCGCGGCCGAGCCGTTCGGCACCATCGGGGCCGGCTGCTGGCTTGGTCGGTCGTAACCGCCCCGGTGATGTCGCTGACGTCTTCGCCGGTGACGGCTCCGCGGGCGGTGCCTCCCACATGTCAGGCAGCCGCTTCCCGCCGTCCCGGCCACCCGGCACGCGGTGGGCAAGCCCAGCGGCTTCCAGTCCAGTAAGGGCCTTGGTGACCGTCGATCGGCCCAAGCCGGTCTCCTCGGCGAGACCAGCCGCGGTAGCCGACGGCCGGCCAACAAGGGCCGCGTGGACCCGTTCGGTAGCACTGGGCGGGGTGGTGGTGTTGGGCATCGGTGCGCTCCTTCCGGTGAGGTGGTTGATCAACGAGGAGTCCTACCTCGACCTCGGCCAGCTCAGCAAGGTCATTGCCCGCGGTGGAAAGAAGTCGGCGGCCTGCTGTCACAAACCGGGCCGAAACGTGGATTGGAGGGGTGTCGGCGAAACCGGCGGCTGGTGGGCACGCCCATGGCCACACGCCACCCCGCACCACCCTGTGAGCAGACCGATCCGTCACGCGATCTCGTACCGCTGACGGTCTGGCCCTGCTCGCAGACCAGCGCGCAGTACCAGCGCGCCGGGCGTTACCTGCCGGCCAGTACCGCCCATCCCGGCAAGATGCTGCCCGACCTGGCCCGGCGCATCATCGCCGCCTACTCCCACCCCGGGGAGTACGTGCTGGACCCGATGTGCGGGATCGGCACCACGCTCATCGAAGCCGCCGCCCTGGGACGCCGCGCGGTCGGCGTCGAACTGGAAGACCGCTGGGCGCGGCTCGCCGTCGCCAACTGCGAGCAGGTGCTCACCGTCGAGCAGCAACACCTCGTCGAGGTGCACACCGCGGATGCGCGCCGGCTGTCCGCCGTGCTCCACGACGTCGCCGGCACCGTCGACCTGATCGTGGTCTCACCGCCCTACGGCTGCGCCGCGGGCGTCATCGACAAGCCCGGCTGGATCGCCGGCCACCGCATGTGCCCACCCGACACGCTCAACTACGGCGGGCCAGCCAACCTCGGTCACGCCCGCGGCAACGCCTACGCCCAGGCAATGACGGAGATCTACACCGGCTGCTACCAGCTGCTCAAACCCGGCGGGTTGCTCGTGACCGTCACCAAGAACACCCGCCGCAAGGGCCGGCTGTTCGACCTGGCCGGGCTCACCGTCACCCTGTGCCAGCAGGCCGGTTTCGGCTACCTGCAACACGTCGTCGCGTTGCTCGCCGCCGTCCGAGACGGAGCACTGGCAGCCCGCCCGTCGTTCTGGCAACTCACCCAGACCCGGGCCGCGATCAGCCGCGGCGAACCCGCGCACCTGACCGCGCACGAGGACGTCCTGCTCTTCGCCAAGTCGAGCAGCCGATGAGCGCGCCACGACGCCCAGCCGCGGCGGACCTGCCGCTGTCGGTGTGGCCAACCGCGCAGCGCACCGCGCGGGTACAGCGAGCCGGCCGCTACCTGCCCGAATCCACCGCACACCCCGCCCGGATGCTCCCCGAAACCGCTCGCCGCGCCATCACCACCTACACCCAACCCGGTGACCTCGTCCTCGACCCGATGTGCGGGATCGGCACCACCCTGGTCGAAGCCGTCCACCTCGGCCGGGCGGCGATCGGCGTCGAATACGAACCGCGTTGGGCCGACATTGCCCGCGCCAACCTGATGGGCGCCGACCTGTCCGGCGCCACCGGCGACGCGCACGTCATCACCGGCGACGCCCGCCGGCTCTCCAAACTCATCGACCCCGAAGTAGAAGGCCACGTCGCGCTGGTGCTCACCTCCCCGCCGTATGGTGCGTCGCTACACGGGCAGGTCAAGGCCGTGCCCGGAGCCGGGGTCGCGAAAAGCGACTTCCGCTACAGCCACGACCCGCACAACCTCGCCCACGCCAGCACTACGGCGCTGCTCGACGGGTTCCGCGACATCCTCGCCGGCTGCGTCCCGCTGCTACGCCCCGGTGGCATCGTCGCGGTCACCGCTCGTCCCTGGCGGGAACAAGGACGACTCGTCGACTTGAGCTCAGCGGTTCTCCAACTCGGCGAGGACATCGGCCTGATCCCCTACGACCGGCTCGTCGCCCTCCTCGTCGGGTTGCGCGGCGACCGGCTCGTCCCCCGGGCCAGCTTCTTCGCCCTCAACCAAGTCCGCCAAGCCCGCCGCCGTGGCAACCCGCTCCACGTCATAGCCCACGAGGACATCCTGGTGCTACGCAAGGACTCGATCAGTCTGAGGCCATCGATGGGCTGCCTCCCGGCCTCGATCAGATTCGTGGCTGCAACCGCTGCGCCGAGGCGGGCGGTGACCCGGCGGGTCCCGGAAGCGCAGGACGGCCGGGCGCCTGGGTCGCCAGGTCGAGGATCTACCTCAACCTGCGCCCAAGTCACGGCGTTCCGTCCTCCTGGTGGAGCCCCAGGGCAGCCGTCCACGATGACCGACCGCGGAGCAGCGCCGGTAAGCCCGGGCCAGCGCCCGATCGCCTCGGCCCGGGCGGAAGTATCCCCATGACCGATCAACAGCGCCCAGACGGCGTGGCCGTGGACGCCCTCGCCGGGCTACTGCGCGTGGATAACAACTTGGTCGGCTACCTGCCACGACTAGACACGGCGGCCAGTCGATGAGGGAGCGACGAATCGCCGCCAAGACCTTGACTTCACCAGGCCAATTGAGCGTCCATAGACATCGGCCCGGTGAGCCGGCAGGGCAGGAAGCGAGCACATGGATACCGCGCAGAGCTGCCCGGACACACTCGAGGAGCCCCTCAAGCACGCCCGAACGCGCGGGCCCGGCGTCAGAAGTATCAGAGCACACCGCCTCAGCCCCACCAGCCGGCGGTGTCAGCAACTACTCGAAACCACCCGAGCGCCCGGCGGCGGCCGGCGCCATCACCGTCTCCTGGGCAGCGGTCGACGACGACCAGCGCTACCGCAGGCTGCTCTATCTGATCTTCAGCCGGGCCGAGGAATCGCTACGGCGGGGCGCCAAGAGCCATGACGACGCCTCATAGCAAACGAGCGCCAACCCCGACCAACGGGGAGAAGGCTAACGGAGTCGTCGAGTCGCCCGTCGCGCCGGGTGTGGCCATCTATGCCCGGGTGAGCAGCGACGACCAGGTCAAGAACACGAGCCTCGCCGATCAGCTCGATCGGTGCCGTCAGGAAGTCGCACGGCGCGGCTGGGTGCTGGTCGCCGAATTCGTTGAGGAGGGCGTGAGCGGTACCTTGCTGAACCGCCCTGCGCTTGACCGGTTACTCGCCAGGGCCCGAGAGGGCGGCGTAGACGTCGTCTTGGTGGCGAAGCTCGACCGCTTCTCGCGCGATGAGTTGACCCGCCTGCTGATCGAGCGGGAGTTCCGCGAGTGCGGGGTGCGCCGGCTAGCACTGGATGTCCCGTTCGAAACCGAGGACACCCCGGAAAGCGAGATGTTCTCAGGATTGTTGGGCAATTTCGCCCAGTACGAACGAAAACGGATCATTGAACGCATGGCCCGTGGCGCGCACCGCTCCGCAGCGGAGCGCGGCGGCTGGCCAACCTCCCGGACCCCGTTCGGCTACCGGCATGTCGAATCAGGGAAAGACTCGCGCCTGGTCATCGACGAAGACGAAGCTCGGATCGCCCGGTTGGCGACCGAGCTACTCGTCGATCACGGGCTGACCACAGGTGAAATCTGCCGCCAGCTCAACCATCTCGGCTACCGGACGCCCTATGGCAGCGACTGGGCGCACCAGAACTTGGCCAGAAAGCTCCGCTCGCGCGGGCTTCGCGGCGAGTTCGCCTGGGGTAAGGTCGAGTGCGGGGTAGCCACCGGCAGGTACGGGGAAGCGAAAGCCGTCCAAGCTGAGCCCATCCTCAGTGAGGAACAATGGCAGGCTGTCCAAGACGCCCTCGCCCGCAGGGCTTACGGCGTCAAGAAACCCAACCACCCTTACCCGCTCTCCGGTCGGCTCATCTGCGTCTGCGGTGAGCCCTTCGGTGGTGTCTGGCGGAACGACCGGGACCTGCGGCAATACCGGTGCCGGGCCGCCCGGTGGACTGCCACGACGGCGCCACGATGCAAGGCTCACCGGATCGAAGCGGGCTGGATCGAGCAGGTCGTCTGGTCCCGCCTCGTCGCACTCCTGAGCAGGCCGGAGGAGCTACTGGCGTGCGTCGGGGACTACCTCGGTCTTCGGGCCGGGCAGGTTCAGGTCGAGCGCGAGGAGATGGCGGAACTGGAAGCGCGCATCTACCGGCTGGAGCGAGCCCTCACCAGGGCGACCAAAGCCGGTCTCCTGGCCGACAACCCGGGAGCGCTTCAGCAAGCTGCAGCCGAACTCGAGCGAGACCTAGGAGAGGCTCGCCGGCTCAAGGCCGAGCGGGAGGCCTGGCAGACGGAAGCTGCCGCGGAGGCACAGCGCATGAACGACCTCTGCGCTTTGGCCGAGGCGGCCGCTCGCGAACTGCCCCGGATGACTCTGCCCGAGATGACCGACATGCTGGCCATGCTCGACGTCCGGGTAACCATCGTTGAAGAACCACCCGCACGTCCGCCCCGAGGCGGCTCCCTCGGAGACCGCAGACCCTGGCGCCCTGCTGTACACATCGAGGGCCGCATTCCCCAGACCCAGTTACTCGACCGCCTGCTAGCCGGCGACCACCCATCCAGGCCAGAAACCGACACCAGCGCAGTGGACCCCGTCGGTAACCCAGGCGTACATGACGCTGGGCATATTGGGGTGGTTTCGAGCGTGCGCGTCGGTAACCCACAGACCCATGACGCTCCTCCTGGCGCACCTCGCCGACGATGATCCGGGAGGGCCGCATCCGCAGCGCCTCCTTGACCAGCCGGCGCAACCGGACCTCACCGGTCCCTTCCAGGTTGGGCTGCCGGGTCTGCATCGCCACCACGTCGGGCAACGGGATCTGCAGCTCGAAAACCTCTTCGCAAGTGATGACGCGCTCCGCTCCCGGGATGGCCGCCGCCAACGCGTTCAAGAGCGTCGTCTTCCCGGTCTGCGTTCCACCGGACACCAGGATGTTGAGCCCGGCGACCACCGCCGCCTCGAGGAATCGGGCACCTTGCCCGGTCAGCGTGCCGAGGGCAACGAGCTCGTCGAGGGCGTGCGCGGTCAGCACGAACTTGCGGATGTTCAGCGACCAGTGCCGCCGGGTGATATCCGGGATCACCACGTGCAACCGGGACCCGTCGGGAAGCACGGCGTCGACGAAGGGCTGCGATACATCCACCCGTCGACCCGAGGTCTTCAGCATCTTCTCGACCAGGTCGCGGACCTGCGCGTCGGTGAGGATCGTGGTGGTCAGCTCGCTGCGGCCGGACCTGGCCACGAAGATCCGTCCCGGTTCGTTGACCCAGATCTCCTCCACGGTCGGATCGTCGAGGAACGCCTGGAGTGGCCCGAACCCGGCCACGGCGTCGTAAACCACCCGGGCGACCCCACCTGGGTCGGGGAGCACCGGCAAGTCGGCGCTGAGGCTCCGCTCGTCGTAGTCGGCCACGACCTCGTCCACCAAACGGCGGATGGTCGCCGAGTCGGTGGCCGGGTCGAGGCCACGGCGGCGCACCAGCTCGCGGACTTCGTCCTCGACGACAGTCACGCCGTTCACTGGCCCCCCCAGCGGGGGAGATATCCGACTCGCCCCGGTTCGCGGTGGTCGGTGACGCTAGACCACCGAGCGGCCCGGACTCAAGGGCGGCGGCTCACCGATTGTGGACGACCTGGTACGGCTGGGACGCCGGTACACGTATGCGCGTTTTCCGGACCCGATTCCGACTAGGAGACGGCGGCGGATCGGGCATCCGTCGCCGAGGTGACCCGGTTGCGACCGGCTCGTTTCGATGCGTACAGCCCTTCGTCCGCAGCCTGGATGAGCCCGCGGGCGTCGGTGGCGTCGATCGGGAAGGTCGCCACCCCACAGCTCGCGGTCACCGGCACCTCTGTCGGAGCCTCGTCCACGGCGGCACGCAGCCGCTCCGCGACGTGCATCGCCACCGCATTGGAGCAGCCGGGCAGGACGACCGCGAACTCCTCGCCGCCGTAGCGGGCCACCGTGTCGTACTCCCGACCGTATTCGCGGAGCACCGCCGCGACCTGGCTGAGCACCCCGTCCCCGACCACGTGCCCGTAGGTGTCGTTCAGGGCCTTGAAGTTGTCGAGGTCGAGCAGCACGATCGACAGGCGCGTGTCCATCCGCTCGGCGCGGGCGATGTCCCGGGCCAACGCCTCGTCGAAACTGCGCCGGTTGGCCAGGGCGGTCAGGCCGTCCGTCGCCGCCATCTCGGCCATGCGCTGAAGCAGGACCGCGTTGCGCAACGCCAGCGCCGCGTGCGACGTGAAGCGCTCGGTCGTGGCCACGACCCGGCGCTCGATCCGGGATCCCGGCCGCAGACCGGTTTGCGCTACGACGACCGCGACGGCGCGCCCCTCCGCAACCAATGGCACGACGAGCAGGTTGCGAGCGCCGCGCATGACAGCCGTGAGCCATGCGTCGGTCGTCGGGTCCAACGCCTGGACGAGTTGGGTGCTGCGGGTCACGCAGGCCTGGGCGAGCACGGAGTTCGGGGACGCGGAGAAGTCGCCGACCACCGCGTCGTCGAGGTCGAGGCAGGACAGCAGGTGGAACTGCCGCTCCGGGGCGTCGAACAGGGCGAGCCGCTCGAAACCAAATGTCGCGCCGAGGCTCTGGAGCAGGACGTTGCTCACCGCCACGACGTCGTCCGCGTCTTCCAGCGCCCGTCCCATCGCGGCCAGCGCCTCAAGATCGACCCGGCGGCGGCGCAGCTCCCGCTCGTTCACCGCGGACAGGGTGCAGATGACCAGGGTGAGCATCCAGAAGGCGATGATGAACCCGGCCATCCGGTGGTATTCCAAGACGAGCGCCGGGTGCCCACCCCGCAGCGGGGAGAGGAACCCGGCCTGCCGGCCGTAGTAGACGACGAACGCCAGCATCGAGTGCCACAGGGCGAGCTTGAGCGCGGTCCGGTAGGAGGCCAGCAGGGCGACCGCGGACAGATGCACCAGGACCAGGTAGCGGACCGGGCTGCTCGATCCCCCGGTCTCGTAGTTGGCCCAGGCCAGGAAGACGCCGTCGAGCATGAGCAGCAGGCCGAAGATCCACAGGCCCCGCCGGTTGAGCAGGCGCCACACGGCCTCGAAACTGAAAGCGGCGGCCAGGTAGACGAGCGCCCCCACGGCGATGGCCGGTAGCGAGTTGATCAGGCTCGACCGGAGCAGCAGGGCGAACAGGATGGTCGCACCGGCGAGCAAGGTTCGGAGCACGCGGAGGTAGCGCAGCCGCTCGTCCAACGGGACGAGGTCGGCGCGTACCGGCGCGCTGCTGGGCGTCATGCTGGTGCTCCCGGTGGGGGAGGCCTGAACTCCATGTCGTCATCGGCAGAAACGGCCGCCAACGCGAGCTTCGGATCCCGTCGATCGATGCGGTTCTGCACGAGCAGGAATACGAGCACCACCCCGATCAGGGCCAGCGGGAACGTGCCGTGGTCCTGGTTGCGGCCCACCGCGCTCACCACGCCCTGAACCACCTGGCGCACGCCAGGCGGCAGGGAGGCGAACCCCGGGCTGATCACCGGCGGGGGCTTCACCGCGACGACGCGGACCGCCGGGCCGGATCCGCCGCCGGACAAGATGGCGGGGCCGCCGCCGAAGGCTGCGATCCGGTGCGCGAAACCGGCCGCGGGTGGCCCTGGCGGGGTCGGAGCCGGCCCTTGGGCGCCGCTGCCATTACCTGAGCCCGTCGGCGTCCCGCCAGGCCGGCTCGGCTGGACGGTGGGTCCGCCGAAGCGGTCGAGCTGGTAGGCGGCGCTCAACGGGCGCGACGCGTTCCCCGCGCTGTCGACCGCCACCACGAGGAGCGTGTAGGTGCCGTCCGGCCGATTGCCAAGGTTGTAGGACACCGCGCCGCGGCAGGGCTGCCAACCGGAGATCACCCCGGCGCCGCCGAGCAGCTCGCAGCGCCCGGTGGAGTTCGGCGGCAGGGCGAACCCCCAGAACGGTGTCGTCGAGCCGCTCGGCGACGGGCTGGCGTAGAGCAGGACCGGGCTCGGCGGCGCCGTGGTGTCGAGCACGTAGCTGGTAGCCGAGCTGGCGCTCTCGACCCCAGTCGGGTAGCGCGCCACGACGGTGAGCACGTAGGTGCCGTCCGGACGCCCGACCAGGTCGTATGTCCCGCCGGCCGGGCACGGTCCCGGGCCCACTTTGTACCCACCGGGGCCGGTCAGGGTGCAGATCAGGGTGGACCCGGCGGGCTGCACGAGGATCCACGACGGATGCCGGTTCGACGTCGGCGAGACCGGCACCGTCACCGTCGGTGGGATCAACGCGTTCGGATCGAGGTCGTAGGTGGAGGTCGCGGGCGGGCTCACGTTCCCCGCGACATCCGTCAGCCAGACGGTCAGCGTGTAGACCCCCGGCATGGCGTGCGTGAGGTCACCGGTGAACGGGCTGGTGCACGGCAGCGGCCCAACCAGGATCGCACCGTTCGGGCCGGTGAGCTCGCAGGTCGCCGTGGTCGCACCGGCGGTATCCGGCACGTTCACCCAACTCCACTGCGGGTTGCGCAGCGGCGACGGGCTGGTCGGCCCGATCAGGTGCGGTGGAGCGGGCGGGACAGTGTCCAGGCTGTAGACGACAGTGGTCGACGGTCCGACGTTGCCGGCCGGTGAAATCGCGTACACGGTGAGCTCGAAGTCGCCATCCTGCTGCCCGGTGAGATCGAAGACCCCGTTGACCGGGCAGGGGGCCGGGCCGGACACCGGGAGGAAGAACCGGGTGAGAGTACAGACGAACGTTGCACCGGGGACGTCGTTAAAGATGAATTGGGGGGTGAGCACGTTGGACGGGCTCACGGGCGAGATCACGGTGGGCGCAGGCGGGGGGACCGTGTCCAGCGTGTAGGTGATGCTGCTCACCGTCTGGTTACCGGCGGGGTCCACGGCGGTCACGGTGAAGGTGTACGCACCGTCGGTGGTGAGCGTCGCCGGTGCCACCGAGAGGCAGCTGGCCGGGGCGAGTAGGTACCCGCCGGGCCCGGTGAGGGAACAGGTGAGCGTGAACTCGATCGAGTCGGTCACGGTCGCGGTGAACGTGGGCGTGCGGTCGTTGGCCAACTGCCGGGGCGCGACGCTCGTGGACACCACCGGCAGGACGGTATCGAGGGTGTAGATCACGGCACTGATCGTCTGATTGCCCGCTGCGTCGACCGCGGTCACGGTGAACGTGTAGGTCCCGTCGGTGGTGAGCGACGCCGGGGTGAACGAGCCGCAGTTGTTGGGGGTTTGGGCGTAGGCGCCCGGTCCGATCAGCGTGCAGGTCACCGACGTCAGGCCCACCGGGTCCGAACTGGTCGAGCTGAAAGTCGGCGTCCGATTGTTCGAAAGGGCGCCCGGCGCCACCGCGGTCGTGACGGTGGGGGGCACCGTGTCGAGGGTGTAGGTGACGCTGCTCGTCGCCGAGTTCCCGGCGGCGTCGACCGCGGTCACCGTGAACGTGTAGGTCCCGTCGGTGGTCAGCGACGCCGGGGTGAACGAACCGCAGCTCGCCGGGGTCTGGGCGTACCCGCCCGGGCCGGCCAGCGTGCAGGTGACCGAGTTGAGGCCGACTGGGTCGGTCGCACTCGAGCTGAACGTCGGGGACCGGGTGTTAGACAGCGCGCCGGGGGTCACCGCGGTTGTGACGGTGGGGGCGACCGTGTCCAGGGTGTAGGTGACGCTGGACGTCGCCGAGTTCCCGGCGGCGTCGACCGCGGTCACCGTGAACGTGTAGGTCCCGTCGGTGGTCAGGGACGCCGGGGTGAACGAGCCGCAGTTGGTGGGGGTTTGGGCGTAGGCCCCTGGGCCGGCCAGCGTGCAAGTCAAGGTGGATCCGACCGAGTCGACCACGGTCACCGTGAACGTCGGGGTGCGGTCGTTCGACAGCGCCGCCGGGGCCACCGAGGCGGTCACGGTGGGGGCGACCGTGTCGAGGGTGTAGGTGACGCTGGACGTGGTCTGGTTCCCGGCGGTGTCCACCGCGGTAACCGTGAACGTGTACGTCCCGTCGGTGGTCAGCGACGCCGGGGTGAACGATGCGCAGCTCGCCGGGGTTTGGGTGTAACCGCCGGGGCCGGTCACCGTGCAGGTCACCGAGGTGAGCCCCACCGGGTCCGAGCTCGTGGAGCTGAACGTCGGCGTCCGGTCGTTCGACAGCGCCGCCGGCGCCACCGCGGTCGTGACGGTGGGGGGCACCGTGTCGAGGGTGTAGGTGACGCTGGACGTCGCCGAGTTCCCCGCGGTGTCCACCGCCGTGACGGTGAACGTGTAGGTCCCGTCCGTGGTCAGCGACGCCGGGGTGAACGATGCGCAGCTCGCCGGGGTTTGGGTGTAACCGCCGGGGCCGGTCACCGTGCAGGTAACGGTGGATCCGACCGGGTCGGAGATCGTCGAGCTGAACGTCGGGGTGCGGTCGTTGGACAGCGCAGCCGGCGCCACCGCGGTCGTCACGGTCGGCGGCACCGTGTCGAGGGTGTAGCCCACGCTCGAGGTGGCCGAGTTCCCGGCGGTGTCCAAAGCCGTGACGGTGAACGTGTACGTCCCGTCCGTGGTCAGCGACGCCGGGGTGAACGAACCGCACGACCCCGGGGTAACGCTGTACCCGCCCGGCCCGGTCACCGTGCAGCTCACCGACGTCACCCCGACCGGGTCCGAGGTCGTCGAGCTGAACGTCGGCGTCCGGTCGTTCGACAGCGCCGCCGGCGCCACCGCGGTTGTGACCGTCGGCGGCACCGTGTCGAGGGTGTATGTGACGCTGGACGTCGTCGAGTTCCCGGCGGTGTCCACCGCGGTCACCGTGAACGTGTAGGTCCCGTCCGTGGTCAGCGACGCCGGGGTGAACGAGCCGCACGACCCCGGGGTCACGCTGTACCCGCCGGGGCCGGTCACCGTGCAGGTCACCGAGGTGAGCCCCACCGGGTCCGAGCTCGTGGAGCTGAACGTCGGGGTCCGGTCATTCGACAGCGCAGCCGGGGCCACCGCGGTCGTAAGCGTGGGGGCGACCGTGTCAAGGACGTAGGTCACGGTCGTCGTGCTCGAGTTCCCGGCGGTGTCCACCGCGGTCACCGTGAACGTGTAGGTCCCGTCCGTGGTGAGCGACGCCGGGGTGAACGAACCGCACGACCCGGGGGTCACGCTGTACCCGCCGGGGCCGGTCACCGTGCAGGTAACCGAGGTCAGCCCCACCGGGTCCGAGCTCGTCGAGCTGAACGTCGGCGTCCGGTCGTTCGACAGCGCCGCCGGCGCCACCGCGGTCGTCACCGTGGGGGCGACCGTGTCCAAGGTGTAACCCACGCTCGAGGTCGCCGAGTTCCCCGCGGTGTCCACGGCGGTCACCGTGAACGTGTACGTCCCGTCCGTGGTGAGCGACGCCGGGGTGAACGAGCCACAGCCCGCCGGGGTTTGCGTGTAGCCGCCCGGCCCGGTCAGCGTGCAAGTCACCGAAGCCAGCCCCACCGGGTCCGAGCTCGTGGAGCTGAACGTCGGCGTCCGGTCGTTCGACAGCGCCGCCGGGGCCACCGAGGTTGTGATGGTGGGGGCGACCGTGTCCAAGGTGTAGCCCACGCTCGAGGTGGCCGAGTTCCCCGCGGTGTCCACGGCGGTCACCGTGAACGTGTAGGTCCCGTCGGTGGTGAGCGACGCCGGGGTGAAGGAGCCACAGCCCGCCGGGGTTTGCGTGTAGCCGCCCGGCCCGGTCAGCGTGCAGGTAACCGAAGCCACCCCGACCGGGTCGGAGGTCGTCGAGCTGAACGTCGGGGTGGGGTCGTTCGACAGCGCCGCCGGCGCCACCGCGGTCGTCACCGTGGGGGGGACCGTGTCCAAGGTGTAACCCACACTCGAGGTCGCCGAGTTCCCGGCGGTGTCCAAAGCCGTCACGGTGAACGTGTACGTCCCGTCCGTGGTGAGGGACGCCGGGGTGAACGAACCGCACGACCACGGGGTCACGCTGTACCCGCCGGGGCCGGTCACCGTGCAGGTCACCGAAGTCAGCCCCACCGGGTCCGAGGTCGTCGAGCTGAACGTCGGCGTCCGATCGTTCGACAGCGCCGCCGGGGCCACCGCGGTCGTCACCGTGGGGGCGACCGTGTCGAGGGTGTAGGTGACGCTGCTCGTGGTCTGGTTACCGGCGGTATCCACCGCGGTCACCGTGAACGTGTACGTCCCGTCCGTGGTCAGCGACGCCGGGGTGAACGAACCGCACGACCCCGGGGTCACGCTGTAGCCCCCCGGGCCGGTCACCGTGCAGGTCACCGAAGTCAGCCCCACCGGGTCCGAGCTCGTCGAGCTGAACGTCGGGGTCCGATCATTCGACAGCGCCGCCGGCGCCACCGCGGTCGTCACCGTGGGGGCGACCGTGTCCAAGGTGTAACCCACGCTCGAGGCCGCCGAGTTCCCCGCGGTGTCCACGGCGGTCACCGTGAACGTGTAGGTCCCGTCCGTGGTCAGCGACGCCGGGGTGAACGAGCCGCACGACCCCGGGGTCACGCTGTAGCCCCCCGGGCCGGTCAGCGTGCAGGTCACTGAAGTCAGCCCCACCGGGTCCGAGGTCGTCGAGCTGAACGTCGGCGTCCGGTCATTCGACAGCGCCGCCGGCGCCACCGCGGTCGTCACCGTGGGGGCGACCGTGTCCAAGGTGTAACCCACACTCGAGGTCGCCGAGTTCCCGGCGGTGTCCAAAGCCGTGACGGTGAACGTGTACGTCCCATCCGTGGTCAGCGACGCCGGGGTGAACGAGGCGCACGACCCCGGGGTCACGCTGTAGCCCCCCGGCCCGGTCAGCGTGCAGGTAACCGAAGTCAGCCCCACCGGGTCCGAGGTCGTCGAGCTGAACGTCGGCGTCCGGTCGTTCGACAGCGCCGCCGGCGCCACCGACGTCGTCACCGTCGGCGGGACCGTGTCGAGGGTATAGGTCACCGAGCCGCTCTGCGTGCCGACGTTTCCGGCGGCGTCGGTCTGAGTCGCGGAGAGCACATATGGCCCGTCACCCGACGACAGCAGGACCGAGAAGGGCGATCCACAGCCACCAGTGAAAACCGTCGTCCCACCCGGCGCGGTCAGCACGCAATGGAAGGTGGCCCCGGCCTCCCCGGTGATGGTGAACGTCGGGGTCTTGTCGTTGGAAGGTCCCGTGGGTGCGACGGTGACGGTCGGCGCCCCGGGCACAACGGTATCGAGGGTATAGCTCGCGCTGCTGATGCTCGAGTTTCCGGCGGCATCGACCGCGGTCACCGTGAACGTGTACGTCCCGTCGGTGGTCAGCGACGCCGGGGTGAACGAGCCGCACGACCCGGGGGTCACGCTGTACCCGCCGGGACCGGATAGCGTGCAAGTCACTGAGGTCAGCCCCACCGGGTCCGAGGTCGTCGAGCTGAACGTCGGCGTCCGATCATTCGACAGCGCCGCCGGCGCCACCGACGTCGTCACGGTGGGGGCGACCGTGTCCAAGGTGTAGCCCACGCTCGAGGTCGCCGAGTTTCCGGCGGTGTCCACCGCGGTCACCGTGAACGTGTACGTCCCGTCCGTGGTCAGCGACGCCGGGGTGAACGAACCGCACGACCCCGGGGTCACGCTGTAGCCCCCCGGCCCGGTCACCGTGCAGGTAACCGAAGTCAGCCCCACCGGGTCCGAGGTCGTCGAGCTGAACGTCGGGGTCCGATCATTCGACAGCGCAGCCGGGGCCACCGCGGTCGTAACCGTGGGGGCGACCGTGTCCAGGGCGTAGCCCACGCTCGAGGTCGCCGAGTTCCCGGCGGCGTCGACCGCGGTCACCGTGAACGTGTAGGTCCCGTCCGTGGTGAGCGACGCCGGGGTGAACGAACCGCAGCCCGCCGGGGTCACGCTGTACCCGCCGGGGCCGGTCACCGTGCAGGTCACCGAAGTCAGCCCGACCGGGTCCGAGGTCGTCGAGCTGAACGTCGGCGTCCGGTCATTCGACAGCGCAGCCGGGGCCACCGCGGTCGTCACGGTCGGCGGCACCGTGTCCAAGGTGTAGCCCACGCTCGAGGTCGCCGAGTTCCCCGCGGTATCCACCGCGGTCACCGTGAACGTGTAGGTCCCGTCGGTGGTCAGCGACGCCGGGGTGAACGAACCGCAGCCCGCCGGGGTCACGCTGTACCCGCCCGGGCCGGTCACCGTGCAGGTAACCGAAGTCAGCCCCACCGGGTCCGAGGTCGTCGAGCTGAACGTCGGCGTCCGATCATTCGACAGCGCAGCCGGCGCCACCGCGGTCGTCACCGTCGGCGGCACCGTGTCGAGGGTGTATGTGACGCTGGACGTGGTCTGGTTCCCCGCGGTGTCCAAAGCCGTGACGGTGAACGTGTAGGTCCCATCCGTGGTCAGCGACGCCGGGGTGAACGAACCGCACGACCCCGGGGTCACGCTGTAGCCGCCCGGCCCGGTCAGCGTGCAGGTCACCGAAGTCAGCCCCACCGGGTCCGAGGTCGTCGAGCTGAACGTCGGCGTCCGATCGTTCGACAGCGCCGCCGGGGCCACCGCGGTCGTCACCGTCGGCGGCACCGTGTCGAGGGTGTATGTGACGCTGGACGTGGTCTGGTTCCCCGCGGTGTCCAAAGCCGTGACGGTGAACGTGTAGGTCCCATCCGTGGTCAGCGACG
>Ga0307374_10001308_pt1 | contig 46021 bp, 47 predicted proteins | sample OX3MG_FD_202532 | JGI IMG/M metagenome (GOLD analysis project Ga0307374, IMG submission 202532) | Soil microbial communities from Risofladan, Vaasa, Finland - OX-3 | ecosystem: Environmental > Terrestrial > Soil > Coastal area > Acid sulfate soil | place: Finland: Risofladan, Vaasa | collected...
GTCCGGCATGCACGTCGGAAGGTAAGCGAACCTAGATGAATGATGCGCCGAGAGTGGCACATGCGGTTCCGCTATGGAGGCAACACACATGAAACCAGTTGGTTTTATCGGCACAGGAGTTCTACTCCTTCTTCTCGGAGCCGTTGCTCCCACTTACGCACAGCAGGACCAACACCAACAAGATTCTACGGCCCCGAAACAGGAGCAGCAGGCCAAGCCTAAAAAACAGCAGCAACAGCGTGCCCAGCAGCAGAACCAGAACAAACAGCAGCAACAGCGCGCCCAGCAGCAGAACCAGAACAAACAGCAGCAACAGCGCGCCCAGCAGCAGAACCAGAACAAACAGCAGCAACAGCGTGCCCAGCAGCAGAACCAGAACAAACAGCAGCAACAGCGCGCCCAGCAGCAGAACCGGAACCGGCAACAGGCCTATCGGCCTTCACAGCAAGGGAAACGCGTGCAGCAGGCTCAAGAGCGGGGCGTATGGCAGCAGCGTCGCGCACATAACTGGCAGTCCGACCATCGCGATTGGCAACAACGCGGCGGCTACAACGGCTACCGCATTCCTGACGCTCGTTACCGTAGCCACTTCGGTCGGGATCATCGGTTCCGCCTCTACAGATACCCGATGTTTGTTGTTGACGGGTATCCCAGCTTCCAGTACGGCGGCTTTTGGTTCACTGTCCTTGACCCGTGGCCGGAATACTGGTCAGACAATTGGTACGAAAACGACGACGTGTATGTCGACTACTCCAATGGCGGATATTACTTATACGACCAAAGGTATCCCGGGGTCGGAATCGCAGTCAGCATTTCCCTGAACTAACGATTCATTGAGTGTGATGGCATTCAACTTGTTGAGCGGGGCGACAAATCACACCGGGCCGCGATCAGCGTATTAGGCAGGGACGGTCGCTCTTAACAAGACTTTCGTTTCAGGAGATACACATGGATACCGGAGTTAGCAAGCAGAAACCCACAGCGACGACGGCTAAGGAGGCCGCGGGAACCCGCGGAACTCTCGACCAGAAGACATTGGACAACCTCTCTACCGCAATGCATGGTGAAGCATTTGCCTACGTGAAGTACCTACTCTATGCCGAACACGCCCGTAAAAGCGGCAACAAAGAGCTCGCGGACTTGTTCGAGAAGACGGCCAATACCGAACGTTTCGAGCACTTCGCTGAAGAAGCGCAACTCGCCGGATTCGTCGGCAGCGATGCCGATAACTTGAAAGTTGCTATCGAAGGCGAGTCCTACGAGGTTGATGTCATGTACCCAGAGTTCGCTCAGAAAGCGAAGGTGGCCGGGGATGCGGCCGCGGCCGCTCGTTTTGAAGAAGTTCGTCATGACGAGATTGGCCACCGGGATGCCTTCAAGACGGCGCTCGCAAAGTTGCAATCCTGAAAGGAGAATCGCCATGCTACTGCTGATTATTGTGCTGCTGCTGTTGTTCGGCGCCGGCGGCGGCTATTTCGGGTATTCCCGATGGGGGACACGCGGGGGCTTCGGGATAGTAGGAACCGTCCTGCTGATTGCACTGGTCTTGTACCTGCTCGGCGCGTTGCGTTGATCCAAGCAAGGCTTGATCTACGTGGGCCGGTCCGAAATCAGGCGAAGCTGTTTGGAAGTACGCGGACGGCCAAAGGCCGTTCGCGGGAACTCGGGAAGTCGGCCGAATAGGAGGAGCCAATCCATGAAGCGAAGCATCAAGGACAAAGCGACGGGAAGGCTGCACGAAGTGAAAGGCGGCGTTAAAGAGAAAGTTGGACGAGCCACGAACAATCCCCGCCTGGTGGCCGAAGGCCAAGTCGAAAAGATCGGCGGCAAGGTTCAAAAGAAAATCGGGCAAGTGGAAAAAACCCTCGGAACGTAACCGGAGCGACTTGTCGCAATCCCCGACATTTCGTTGGCCCGGCGATTGATTTTGTCCACTGCCGTTCCGCCACGCGGCGGAATTCATCGCTGCTCTGGAACGGGGAACGTGAAGCAAATCCGTTCCTGAAGAGCCGCCGCGAGGCGCGTCCCGCGGACCGGCGCGGTGACATGAGGGAATCGCGCCAGCATTCGAGTTTCCGTATGGGGATTTCAATACATCTCGGCCCGCAAACTATATCAATTTCGCACCATAACGGAAAACCGATGGTTTCGTCGTTCGCTCCATCCGCGCAGCTAATACAAAAGTATGACAATGAGAAGGGTTCGGACCGAGCCATACTCCCTGGCATGCGCAATCTTCCTACGATCATTCAAGGTGGTATGGGCGCTGGAGTATCCAACTGGCGACTTGCGCAATCGGTATCGCGGCTCGGCCAACTCGGAGTCGTTTCTGGAACCGCTCTCGACCAAATCTTTGCGCGGCGCTTACAAGACGGCGATCCCGGCGGGCACATGCGTCGCGGCCTCGACAATTTTCCATTCCCCGTCATGGCTGCACGCGTGTGGAGTAAGTTCTACATCCCAGGTGGAAAGCCGGCGAGTGTCTCGTACAAGACCTTGCCGATGCACACAAAGGACACGCCGCGCGAGTTGGGCGAGCTTTGCATCCTGGCCAATTTTGTCGAAGTCTTTCTCGGCCGCGAAGGCCACGACAATCCAGTCGGAATCAACTATTTGGAAAAGATTCAGATTCCGCATTTGCCTTCTTTGTATGGCGCGATGCTCGCTGGCGTCGGCTATGTCCTGATGGGCGCGGGTGTTCCAGTGAAGATTCCCGGAGTGCTTGACCTCTTGGCAGATCACAAATCCGTAACGTACACCCTCCACGTCACCGGTGCAGGGGAGGATGACGACACGACGATGACGTTCGCTCCGGCGGAATTCGTCGAACGTGAGCTTGCTCCGCTGGCCAGGCCCAAATTTCTTGCCATCGTTGCTTCGCATCCCTTGGCCGCCGCGATGCTGAAGAGAGCCAACAGCCGAGTGGACGGATTCGTGGTCGAAGGACCGACTGCCGGAGGCCACAATGCACCTCCCCGCGGGAAACTGCAGCTTGACGCGACCGGCCAGCCAGTTTACGGAGAACGCGATCAAGTTGATCTTGAAAAGATACGCGAACTCGGCGTGCCGTTCTGGCTCGCTGGAGAGTATGGTTCGCCCCAAAAGCTTCGAGAAGCGCTAGCTCTCGGCGCGACAGGCGTTCAAGTAGGCACCGCGTTTGCGTATTGCGCCGAATCGGGCTTGAGGGATGACTATAAGCAATCTCTTTTGGCTAAAGTTGTCTCAGGCAAGGCGCGAGTCGTCACCGATCCACTGGCTTCGCCTACTGGATTCCCGTTCAAGGTTGCGCAGTTGGAGGGTACTCTGTCAGACGGCGACGTTTATTCAGCCCGGCCGCGCGTTTGCGATCTCGGCTATTTGCGGGAGGCGTATAAAGGAACCGACGGTCAGATTGGGTATCGCTGTCCGGGCGAACCTGTGAGTGTTTACCTCTCCAAGGGTGGAAAACAGGAGAACACGGTCGGGAGGACGTGCCTTTGCAATGCGTTAGTAGCGACGATCGGACATCCTCAGATTCGCAGCGGCCGGTACGTTGAGAGGGGGTTGGTGACTTCCGGGGACGACTTGGCCGGAATTGTACGATTCCTTCCGCGAGACAACGCAAGCTATGGCGCTGCCGACGTGGTGACAAAACTCCTGAAAGGTTGAATGAGTCCTGCGCTGCAACCATCCCGCGCCCTTCGCCGACTTTGGGGCGGGCCCTCTAGCGTCTCGGTTGTGCAAACTAATCTGACGGCCGGCTGCCGTGGCGTTACGGAATAGGTAAGGGGTGCGGACTAGGCCGCAAGAGAGAGTTCCACACCGGGAGCCGCATTCTGATGCCGCCAAGGGCAAGTTTCAAACGGGATCGTGCCGCCCTGGCGGTCGACTGGAAGAAGCAAAACCTCACCTCTAGCGAGAATCAGTAGAGTCCGCACTTGGTCATCTTCAGCGAGTTGTGTTCAGGGTGATCTGCGTCACTGCAGGCACGATCGGCATGCGCTATCCATGTCTTCTATATCGGTACCGAGGAGCACGGTAAAGCCACTTCGAATGGGGGTGACATGGAAGTTCTTGACGACCTACACGTGATGAACTGTGCCCCGGCGAATTTCGATCCGTCTCGTGATCTTCCCAAGGGCTTTATTGAATTCCTGGTTCCGCTTAGTCAAAAGTTTATGCTCCGCCAGTGTGAGCTTGTCCGGAAGAGGGCAGAGGAACTGGCGGCAGCGCACTGCGGCAGATTGCCGGACTACCTTCCACCATCACGCGCAACCCAGCGGGAATGGCACATCGAACTGCCAGAATGGTGCCAGGATCAACGAAATCAAATGACCGGCCCAGCCGACGATACCGAGCTTGTCGTCAAGATGCTGAATTCCGGAGCGCCCGGTGTGATGCTCGACCTCGAAGACTCGATGGCGAATACATGGCCGCATCTGATGAAGGGCATCGCGAATGTCCTTGGGGTGTTGCGAGGGGAATTGAGCTATTTTGATAAGAAGCGCAACCGTACTGTTTCGATTCAATCCAGCAAGACCGTCCTGATGTTTCGTCCGCGTGGCCTGCACATCCACCAAGTGGGGGTATTGCGCGGCGAGATTCTGCCTGCCTCGTTGTTCGATGTCGCGCTGATAGCTTTCCAGATCGACGCCGCAGCACTCCGTCATCCGCTGACGGTCTATATTCCAAAATCCGAATCGGCCGAAGAAGCGCTATGGTGGCGTGATCTTTTTCAGCAGATCATTCAAGCAAGGGGCTGGCCCAAAAACGCAATCCGCTGCATGGCGCTGGTCGAGTCGCACCCGCTCGCTTATCAGATGGAGGAATTTGCGTACAATCTTCGCGAGCACATCATGGGGTTGAATCTCGGCCGCTGGGACTATATGGCGAGCCTAATCCACTTTAACCTGCATGATCCTCGTTGGGTCCTTCCCGATCGCAACACGATTCCGCACGACGTCGCCTTCTTCCAAAACCTGCGCAATCTCATGCCGGAGATTTGCCACAAGCACGGGATGCTTGCTATCGGCGGCATGACGGCTCTCTATCCCAGTCGTGAGGATCCAGAGTTGAACGCTCGCGCCTTGGCTGTGCTCGAAAAGGATAAGAAGAACGAGGCGATGTCTCTGATGGACGGCGCGTGGACCGGCCATCCTGACCAGAACGAAACCGCGGTTAGGCAGTTCCCGTTTCCGAACCAATTGAATGGGCGTCCCGCGAATGTTGAGCCGCGCCCCGACCTTCGACCTGTGGCAGAGGGAGTTGGCAAACGGAGTCTGGCAGGCACTCGAGCGGCAGTTCGAACCGTGATTCGGTATCGCCAGGGAGTACTCGCAGGCCATGGTGCCAGTCTTCTCGACGGGTATATGGAGGATCTAGCGACAGATCGGATCTACCGGCTGATGATTGCGCAGCGCATGCGCCATCGCGATGCGGCTTGTATTGTCGATGACGCCGGTCAGGCAGTGCCGCACACGCCAGAACGTATTGGCCAGCTTTTCGATGAAGAACTCGTGCGCATTCTTCGCGAACTCCCGCTGTCCACATCCCCAGAAATGATCGAGCAGTACAAACAAGCCCGTAGGATCAGCGAGAAGATGATCCTCGCTGGTGAATTCACGCCAGTATAGGTTAACGGGTGCCGGCTCAGCTTGACCGAAGTGAATACCGTTCAGCTTCTCAGTAGGGATGATGGGCTTCTCCCTGATGTGGAGCCATCGATGGCTTGTGCCGGATCATTTCCAAGAGGGCTGCACCGTCGGGCTTAAGTAGTTCGGCGACGCGCTGCTTGTCGACTTGCGCGACGATGATTTGGCCGACTTCCGTCTGAACATCCGAGAAGATCCCCATGCTCTTCATTCTCTGCGTTTGGAACTGATTGTCTTCCGTCGGAGTCAGGTAATGCACAGCGCTGGCTTTGTAGCGATGAATCAAGAACAGCTGGACAAGCGTCATGAGCCGCTTCTGACGCAACTGCGGGACTGTGTGCTGGTCACGAACCAGGAGGAAATTCCGGCCGCGACGATCCTGAGCATTTGCAAAGATGATGTTTGCGAGCTTTTCCCGTGTGAGGCTGTCGACCACATTTAGCCCCAACAGCTCGGAACCGGCGGTATGGGGACGCAGTTCCACGCGAATTTTCGCCGGATGCTCCCAGTGCTTCTTCCACGTTGATAGCCACTCTTCGAGCAGCTTCGGTGGAACCTCAGTTTGAACAAGGTGCTGGTAATGGGTCGAGCCCTTGCCCATTGCCTTCGTTGCGGCAGTGCGTCCGGAGGAAGCCATCAATGCGCCATCAAGGCGCGCCCCCCCAACTAACGCCTGCGGAGTCCGATAGGGCGACTCAAGCAGTCTGAACTTGCGCTGCAACCGTGCCAGCGCCAACATTCCATCTTCCTTTAGCGCCGTCGCAAACTCTTCAGCGGCCATGCCATCGATCTGGTGACCACCGTAGGTAATGAAGTTGAAGACGAACCCGAGTTTTCCGAGCTCTTCAGGGAATCGCCGCATCTCTTCCTCGCTCATGCCCGTGGTATCCCAGTTGAATGATGGTGACAAATTGTACGCCAGCATTTTGTCGGGATACTTCGAGTGGATCGCCCCTGCGAACGTCCTCGCATCCTCCAAGTCCGCAGTCTTGGTTTCCATCCACAAAATGTCAGCGAAAGGAGCCGCTGCCAGCGATTTAGCAATGGCATAATCGATGCCACCCTGCACTTGATAAAAGCCTTCCGGCGTTTTGGGCAATTCACAGTCCCACGTGATCTGGATACCCATTGACCTTGCGCGCTCGCGAGCCTCATACCAGGAAACACGTTTCGAGAACTCCAGCCATTTCTCAACGGACAATTCAAACTTCTCACCTTCGTCTGTGCGGGACTTCATTGCGTCCACGATAGCCTGGCCATAGGTCTTTAGCGCGGCTTCTACCTGCCATATCTCCATATACTGGGTGTCGATCTCGTTGAGCGCTTCTTCCATCTCTATCGCCGACGCATCCCTGAGATTCTGGGCGGTTGCGGCGATCATCGACGTAAGCCCAACTTGGTCGAGCCAGGCAAAGGCCGCCTGATACTCGACTTCGGACACATCGAAAAGAAGGTGGCCTCGGACGTCAACTCCCAGTTCGAATAGCCTTCTCAGAATGGCTAGATAGCCCGTTCGATAGCTTGGCAGTTCGGTGTTGGTTGCACCGAGTATGAAGGGCTGATCTCGCTCGTCGCTCCGATTGTCGAGAAACGTCGCCGCTTCGGCATCGGTCCGAGCCACAATGATGCCGGGCACTCCCATGATGTCGAGCTGTAGACGGGCCGCATTGAGACGCCTGAGCTGTTCGTCCTCGCCCACGAGAACCTTGCCGCTTTGGTGACCGCACTTTTTCGCTCCGGGCTTTTGATCTTCGATGTGGTAACCCGGAACCCCAACCTCCACGAAGCGGCGGATCAAATTGCGCACATGCGCGTCGCCGCCATGGCCCGTGTCGGCATCCGCAATGATGAACGGCCGATAATCAACTGCGGGAGTCGCTTTGCGTTGTTCTTCGCTCATGCGCGAGCGTGCGAAGTGTTGATTCTTGTCAGCTGCTAGAAGCGCGCGGACAAGCCCCGAAGCATCGTCAGGTACTTGGCTCAACGGGTAGCTCGCCAAGTCGGGACCTGGATCCTCGGAGCTAGAGCCTTTGGCGGACGTCGCCCAGCCGCCGAGATAGATAGCTTCAATTCCCATGCGCTTGAGGGTCACTGCCTGTCCCGGTGAATAGGGGCCGAAAGTCGTTATCTGCTTGCGCTGTTGGAAGAGCTCGCGGAGGCGCTGGTAGAACTGCTCGGCAGCTTCTCGCGCTATAGGATAGTCACTCGGAATCGTTCCTTGCTGCTCGGCCACTTCACGCGGCGAGTAAAGACGGACAATGCCGGCGAATCGGTCGCTTGCAAACCACTGCTGTGCGGCTCGCACCTGCAGGTCGAGTTTCATCATCTCTACTCGCACCTCGCTGTGACTTCTTTCGTGCTGTTTTCGGCACGACTTCTTGTTCGAGACACTAAATGAGAGGGGAAACATAGTCGGTGACTTTTGTCACACCGCTCTCCCGATCTGCTGGACGATACTCGCCTTGGCGCCTACGGATCGTGATAACGGTCACAGCGCTCTGTGACTTCAGTCACTGCCGATGTTTACGTTATCGTCTAGCTTCGGCTACAGCTCGTGAAAGAGCGATCGATGGTGGTCGGCGATGCCAATAGACAAACTGCCCAAGGAATGCGAGAAGCCAGCTCGCATCCACTTCACGCTTAACGGCGAAGCTACAGAAGTGTCCTTCGCGCCGTACAAGACCCTTCTGGAAGTGCTGCGCGAAGATCTCAACCACATGGGGACGAAGCACGCGTGCGAGCTGGGCGAGTGCGGAGCGTGCGCCGTCATTCTGGACGGCGAACCCGTTCTTTCCTGCCTGGTACTCGCGCTTGAGTGTGATGAACGAGACGTGGTCACGATCGAAGGGCTCACGTCGAACGGGGAACTGCATCCTCTACAAGAAGCCTTCGCCAATATGGGCGGCTCCCAATGCGGTTATTGTACGCCGGGAATGATCATCACCGCGAAAGCGCTGCTGGATCGTAATCCGAGTCCCACCCACGACCAGATTCGCGAGGCGCTATCGGGAAATTTGTGTCGATGCACTGGCTACCTGCAGATATTCGATTCGCTGGAAGCGGCGATCAGAGAAATCAGCAAGCGCAAGAAAGCGACGGAAACAACGTAGTTTGACGGAGTGCGACCGCCGGGAGAGAAGAACATTGGCAAGCGATCAAAGACTGCCAGAGCGGGTATCGAAAGCCTCTGGACCAACCGGCGAAGACCTGCGCGTGATTGGTAAAGCACGTCAGCGGGTGGATGCACGAGGCAAAGTCACCGGCCAGACCGTCTACGCCGACGACATCTCCCTGCCGAGGATGACTTATTGCAAGCTTCTACGTTCGCCCCATCCGCATGCGCGCATACGAAGCATTGACATCTCACGCGCAGCGGCGCGCTCCGGCGTGTATCTGGTCCTGACTGGGAAGGACCTGCCAATCGAGTACGGAATCCTTCCGGTGAGCCAGGATGAGACAGCGTTGTGCGTCGATCGCGTGCGCCATGTGGGAGATCCTGTGGCCGCGGTGATCGCAAGAGAGGAACTTACCGCATTCGAAGCACTCGATTTGATTGCCGTCGAGTACGAGATTCTGCCGACAATTTCCAGCCCCGAAGAAGCTCTGGCAACCCCCGAGCCACGCATTCACGATTATGGGGAAGAGGGCAACATCCACAAGAGAGTGTCGTTCGAATTTGGCGACGTAGATAAGGGATTTGCCGAGGCAGACGAAGTCTTGGAAGACCTATTCTTCTACGCGGGGAGCAACCACTTGGCCATGGAGCAGCATGCCTCTGTGGCGGTTAAGGACCGTGAGGGTAAGCTAACGCTGTGGACGAGTACACAGGTGCCTCACTACTTGCACCGGGCATTGGCCAAGGTGCTGGAGATGCCGGCGGCGCACATTCGTGTGATAGCTACGCCAAACGGCGGCGGGTTTGGAGGGAAAAGCGATCCGCTGAATCACGAGATCATCGTCTCTAAGGCAGCGATGCTGCTCGGACGGCCGGTAAAGATCAGCCTGACGCGCGAAGAGGTTTTCTATTGCCACCGTGGACGCCACCCGGTGCTGATGAAGTTCAAGACCGGAGTGAAGAAAGACGGCACGATCACGGCGCTTGATCTCCAGACACTGATCGACGGCGGCGGATACGGGTCGTTTGGAGTAGCCAGCACGTTTTACACCGGCGCGCTGCAAACCACGGCATACCACGTTCCGAAGTATAAGTTCCGGGCGTGTCGTACGTTCACGAACAAGCCTCCGTGCGGCCCCAAGCGGGGACACGGAACTCCTCAGCCGCGCTTTGGCCAGGAAGTGCAGATGGACAAGATTGCAGAAAGGCTGGGAATGGATCCCGCGGAACTGCGGCTGCGCGTAGCCGTGAAGCCCAATGAACTGACTGCGAATTTTCTGCAGTTGGGAACAGTAGGGCTCGAGGAATGTATCCGGCGCGTCGTTGAGATGTCCGGATGGAATCAGAAGTTCCGGAAGCTCCCGGAGGGTCGAGGAGTCGGATTGGCGTGCTCTTGCTACTTGACCGGAGCGGGCCTCTCTATCTACTGGAACAAAATGCCTCATTCCGGCATTCAGCTGAAACTGGACCGGAGCGGTGGCGTGACCCTCCAAGCTGGAACGACGGAAATCGGCCAGGGTTCAGACGATGTTTTGGCCGCGATCGTGGCCGAAACCTTGGGCCTTCGGACAGCTGATATTCGCGTGTACTCCGGTGACACGGATTTGGGACCCGTGGACCTCGGATCGTACTCGAGTCGCGTGACTTTGATGGCTGGGAATGCAGCCATGCAAGCCGCCGAAAGGGCCAAGGCGATGTTAGCCGAGCCTGTGGCCGAAAAGCTTCAGACGACCAAGGAGCGGCTGCGCTTCGCCGATGGCGCGGTCTTCGACACGGCGGCGCCGGAAAAGCGAGTCACGTTCGCGGAAGCCGTGTGCCTCGGGGAGTCTCGGTTCGGCACGATCGGGACCGTCGGATCCTACTGGCCTCCGAAAATGCCGGCCGCGCAGTACAAAGGGGGCGGCGTAGGGACCTCACCCACCTACACCTACTCGGTCGCGGTTGCGGAAGTCGACGTGAATCCGGCCACCGGCTGGCTTCGCGTTGTCAGAATCTGGAATACCCATGACATCGGTCGGACGCTAAATCCAACCATCGCACTGGGGCAGGTCGAGGGCAGCATTTACATGGGGCTGGGCGAGGCGTTGATGGAGGAGCAGGATTTCAGGCGTCTTCCAAAAAAGCTTTCGCACGCTCTGGTGCACAAAGCGCCCTCGATGTTGGATTACAAGAGTCCGACCTCCCTCGAAATGCCTGAAATCTTCACGGAGTTTGTCGAAGGTCCGGACCCACGGGGCCCCTTTGGAGCCAAGGAAGTAGGGCAGGGCCCACTTCTTCCCATCGCGCCAGCGGTTGCCAACGCCGTCTATGACGCAGTGGGAGTGCGGATCGACGAAGTGCCGATCACGCCGGAGAAGATCCTCAAAGCATTGGCCGAAAAGAAAGCCGGGCGCGCGCCGCGCTACGGTCCCACGCAGTTCCCGAACGTTACCTGGCCGGAGGCGTTGCGGGTTCCGCCACCTTGGGACGGCGGAGACGGACACGCCATCAACGAAGCGCCGCGAGCGCCCAAGCCAGATGGAGAGAAAGAAAAGGTCCTAAGCCGATGATGCGCCTTCCGCTGTTCAACTTCCGCGCCCCGCGCACCGTGGACGAAACTGCGCGCATATTGGACGGGGAGGGCTCGAGTGCAATGCTACTCGCCGGCGGGACGGACCTAATCCCCAACATGAAGCGAAGGCAGCAGGTTCCACGTACTCTGGTCAGCATCCGGCATGTCGAAGGACTCAATATACTCGAACTAGGCCACGTCACGACACGGTTGGGATCGTGCATCACATTAACCGAAATCGCTCGGGACCGCCGCTTTGGCATTGAATGCTCCGCACTCTGGCAAGCCGCTTCGGCGGTTGCCACTCCGCACATTCGCAACATGGCGACGCTCGGCGGCAATATTTGCCTCGATACTCGCTGCTTGTACTACGACCAGAACTATGAATGGCGGAAAGCGATCAACTTCTGCATGAAGAAGGAAGGCGATACGTGCTGGGTTGCCCCGGGGAGCGACCGTTGCATGGCGGTATCATCTACGGACACCGCGCCGGCGCTGATCGCTTTGGGAGCACACGTGCGGCTAAGGTCGCGCAGCGAGGAACGGGACGTGGCGCTGATCGATCTATACAACGACGATGGAATGAGCTATCTCACGCGTAAGCCCAACGAAATACTAACTGAGATTCGCCTCGGTGGCTTGGAGGGCTGGAAAAGCACCTACTGGAAGCTACGCCGGCGCGGTTCATTCGACTTTCCAGTGCTATCGGTGGCAGCCGCCGCGCGGAGTGATGGAGGCGGTGTCATCCAGGAAGCGCGGATCGTCTTGGGTGCCGTGGCCTCGCGTCCGCTTTTGGCGGACGAGGCGGCAAAAGCCCTTCTGGGACGAAAGCTCGATCAGGACGCCATCGCCGAAGCCGCAGCGCTTGCAAGCCGGATCGCTAAGCCACTATCCAACACCGATTTCGATATGAGCTGGCGCAAGAAAGTTACTTCGGAGTTCGTCACCTATGCGCTCCGGGAACTGCGCGGGGACGACATGAGCAGTGAATGCCGACAGTTGTCGGGGCACAACTAGAGACTGTTGCATGTTGAGGATGTCTTTCGTGGCGCCTTCAATTGGTATGAAAAGTACTCGTAGGTATTCACCAGTCCTCGTGGGCATTCGAGACATGGTCCTCCACGGAGATCTCGCGCCCGGCGAACGGGTGCGAGAATATCAGTTGGCCCGCAAACTAGGAGCGCCGCACAGGCATGTCCGGGAATCCCTGCCAATCCTAGCGCAAGAAGGAATGCTAGCGCAGCTCGAAACGCGCGAATACGTGGTACGAGCATTCACGATCCAAGAGATTACGGACGCCATCGAGGTCCGCGGTGCGCTGGAAGGACTGGCAGGTAGACTGCTCGCCGAGCACGGACCACCGCGCTGGATGATTCGAGCGCTGCATCAGTGCCTGCTTGACGGCGACACGATTCTCGCAAAGCGGCATCTGGTGGGGGCCGACGAAATCCACTATGGTGAAATGAACAGGCAATTCCATTCGCTCATAGTACACGGACCGGGTAGCAAGGCGATTATCGACGCGGTTGAATCCAACAGTCGAATCCCGTTTGTCTCCCCGTCCGCGATTGCGTTTGCACGGATCGATCTTCCTCGCACGCACTATTTGATGAAGTACGCGCATGCGCAGCACGACGCGATCATCCGCGCGATCGAGCGCGGTCAAGGACAGAGGGCGGCAGCTCTTTTGTGCGAACACGCCTACGAAACGAAGGCTAGGGTCATGCTGGCCCATAGCACTCGTCATTTGATCTCTCTAGGTCTTGCCTTCTAATCCTGTAATACGAATACCGCTGTGATGAACGCGGTAGCGGCGGTTCACAGAGATCAAGAGGGGCGTCAAGCCTTCGACGATGCTGGACATTTCCAAAGGCCCTGCATCTAGCGGACGCAAGCCGGGAATCAATCTCACGAACCGAAACAAAATCTGTTTAGCAGACTCGTCGTCGCCGCATACGAGGACGTCACAATCGGGTGTTGCCGCGAGGTCTTGCAAGACCATGGCCGACACGTTGTGGAAGGCTGACAAAACGGGGATCGTAGCTGGTACAAGTTCGCGAGTCTGCGCCGCGGCGGATCCCTGCCAGAGCTTCAATAGCCGCGTCGGCTTACCGCCCAAGGCCGCAGCCAAGGGCACTGTCGCATCCACCAAGACGGAGTTTCGCAGTGAGCCTCGAATGCTTTTTAGGATGTCGACTTGCGCCGAGATCGGTACGGCCAACACGAGTAGTGAAGCCTGCGCGGCGGCCTCGGCATTCCCAAGGCCGCTTACCGAAATGTGAGCTGCGTCACTCGGCGCGAATTTCATCACGGTGTCGCTGATGCGCTGCGCCGCTTCGCGGGCTTTGTTCTGATCGCGGGAACCAACCAATACCGGCACTCCTGCATGTGCCCATCGCAAGGCCAAGCCAAATCCCAGGTCGCCCGTTCCTCCGATGATGGCAATTTTTTCTTCTCCCATGTTTCCTCCACAAGACTTCTGAGAACTCACTTGGTCGGATCTGTTTCCGATGCTAGTCTTTGCGGCGTTGACTTCCTCTTCGATACAGGTTGTTCCATTGGCAGGTCTGCCCGAAATTATGCCGGGCGACGATCTCGCTCATCTGCTCGTCGAAGCGGTTCAGCGCCAACGAATTGCTCTCCAATCCGGAGATGTTTTTGTCGTTGCGCAAAAGATTGTTTCTAAAGCCGAAGGCAGAATCGTGCGGCTCGATTCGATCCAACCTTCGGAGCGAGCGGAGCGCTGGGCTGCCGAGCACCAGAAAGACGCTCGCGTGATCGAGCTTGTGCTCAGGGAGGCGAGCAGCATCGTGCGAATGGAACGCGGCGTCATCATCGCCAAGACGCGCCACGGCTTTGTTTGCGCCAATTCCGGAGTAGACGTTTCGAATGTCTCGAATGGAACGGCATCGTTGTTGCCCGAGAATGCGGATCGCTCCGCGGCCAAGCTTCAGCGAGAACTGACCCGGGAATTCGGCGTTCGTTTGGCCGTTATTATTTGCGACACATTCGGGCGCCCGTGGCGCGAAGGCTTGGTCAATGTCGCGCTGGGCATCGCGGGGATGAAACCGTTGGTCGACTATCGAGGACAGCACGACGCGCACGGCAAGGAATTGCACGCGACTGTGATCGCGTTGGCTGATGAACTGGCCGCAGCGAGCGGATTGGTGATGGGCAAACTTGACCGGATACCGGTGGCAATTATTCAAGGGGCGGCGATTCCGGAAGGCGCGGGAAGCGGAACCGAACTGATTCGACCGGCGGAGAAGGACCTCTTTCCGTAGCAGCCGACTCCCCACGCTCATGCTTTCTCCATTCCAGCAATCGTCGAGACGATTGGCAGCGACCGAGCCTTACGAACCCTTAGAGGCGTCGGATGATCGGGCTTTACGAGACTTGAGTGGTTTCTGATCGACCGGAGTTGGAGATTGGCCGGTATCCCCAACGCCGTCCTCGAGCGGCAAGAACTGCAGTCCCGTGTTGATCTCGCGCGCGGCGGCCTGCACGAGCGCCGAGATATTCGCGACGAATTGCGGAGTGGCCCCGTTCTCAGGCATGGCCATTGCAATACTGCCAATCACAGTCCGGTCGCGGCTGAATACCGGCGCCGCGATCCCTACCCGCCCTTCGTCAACTTCTCCGCGCGTGATATGTAGACCTGCTCGGCGGATTCGACGGAGGTTTGCCTTTACAGTCTCCCAATCGGAGCCGAGTTGTGCCGCAGCGATCTCGTTCGCGTACTTTTGAAAGAACCACTTGGCGGCTCGCGATGGCAGATTGGCGAAAATGACCTTTGAAGATGCACCGCGAAACATCGGCATGGGCCGGCCACGTTCGTAACTCGTGGCGTTTTCGGGAACCGCCTCGGGCTCCTGATGAACGCACATGACGCAATTCCGGTAAATCCGGCACAACAGCGCGATGCCCACTCCGTCGGAGCGGCCAATCAGACGTTGCATGGCGGGCCGGCCAACTCTAATCAATGGGTCCGTCAGCCGAATCTTCCGGTCATTCTCTATTACAGCAGGGCCCAATAAATATCTTCCGCTAGAGAACGGCTCGACGAAGCCCGCCTTCGACAATTCCCGAAAGTATCGATAGACCGTGCTTACAGGAATGCCCATCTCCTTCGCAGCCTCTTCCACGGTCCACTCAGGCTCATGGATCGTAAAGAGACCGAGAACTCGAAGGAGACGATTTGCCGTAGACATTTTTGACTCAGCCATCCCGCCAGCCACTATTGGCGCAGAGCTGGCCGGGCCGGGCCGCGCCTAACTTCGACTCCATCAATAGCAGAATTATCATATATCGACTGTGATGGACATCACTGACAACGCAGCTCTCATAGATTGAGAATACAGCTCGAAATTATGGAGAGCAAGGTCAAGTCGGTTTCCGAGGTCGTTCGGTCAATTCCTTGCGGAAGTCACATTGCGCTAGGTGGCTTCGCGATTGCCCGAAACTTAATTGCAGTTGTCCATGAGCTGATCCGCCAACAGAAGACGGACCTGACGGTTTCGCAGGGAGTGGTTGGACTCGATACCGATCTACTGGTTGGGGCCGGACTGGTGAAGCACCTCGTCATGGGTGGCGGCTCACTTGACCGATTCGGCCCCGTTAACTGCATTAATCGCGCGCGTGAAAACAGATCTTTCAGCTACGAAGATTACACCAGTCTTTCGATGTGCTTTCGCTACTTGGCAGGAGCGTTGGGACTTTCTTTCATTCCAATCAAGTCGTTGCTCGCCTCGGAAATATTGGAGCGCCTAGAGACGGGGGCTGGATCGGGGAATGTAAAGCGATCAAAGTGTCCATTTACCGGGGAAGAGTACGTCCTGCTTCGAGCACTCACTCCCGACGTGTCTTTCGTCCACGTTCACGTTGCAGACAGCGAAGGCAACTGCCAGATCCACGGAGCTCGGTGGGAGAACGAGGAGCAAGCGAAGGCCGCGCGCCGCTTGATCGTGATGGCCGAGGAGATCGTACCTACTGAATATATACAGAGGTTTCCGGAAAAGACCATCATACCGGGACACCGCGTCGAGGCCATCATTCATCAACCTTTTGGCGCGATACCTACCTGTGCCTTCGGCTGCTACGACTACGACGCCGATCATCTGCGGCTGTATGTACAACACTCCAAGACCCCGGAAGGTTTCACAGACTATCTGAAGGACTTCGTATTTGGTTCTCGCGACCATTGGGACTACCTGGAGAAGCTTGGTGGAATACGGCGAATGGCAGAACTAAAAGCTGAACGGATCTTAGGTTACTGACAGTTGATGGACCGACGAGCTAGGAAGGGAAGCGTTCGATGGCAGTGACGGAAGGAACGAGACGCGGAAACGCACGGATCGATATCCACGCCAGCGAGATCATGGCGGCTGCCGGAGCCAGAGAACTTCACGACGGCGAGGTGATTGTCGTGGGTCTGGGGTTGCCTGAAATCGCAAGTGTTCTCGCCAGGTGTACGCACGCGCCGAGACTCACCACTCTTCTCGAGGTCGGAGTGATGAACCCGCGCCCAAGGGACACACCCGTTGGGCTGGTCGACTCGCGATCGTTTTATCGAGCCACGTGCTGGAGCGGCTTCCTCGACGTGATGGGTATGAACCTACACCGAGGCGTGGTCGACGCAGGCTTCCTGGGGGCATTGGAGCTAGACCAATACGGCAACATCAATACGACTCTCGTGAAAAATGAAACCGGGAAAGTCAGATACGTGAATGGCAGCGCGGGAGGGAACGACGTGGCGTCGCTGGCCAAGCGTGTGATCGTGATCATGCGCCATGAGAAGAGAAAACTCCCTCTTGCCGTGGCGCACATTACGAGTCCCGGCTTTGTGGGTGGGCACAGCCGCCAAGAATTGAATTTGCGCGGAGGCGGGCCCAATCGGTTGATTACCGATATGGCTGTTCTCGGATTTGATCCGGAGAACCATATGCTGACAGTGATCTCGTTACATCCGGGAGTCGAACTCGAAGAGCTGAAGGCAAACACCGGATTCCCCTTGCACGTTCCAGAGGAAATTCCTGCGACGCCGCTTCCGACCGATGAAGAGTTACGTTTATTGCGAGAGGAAATCGACCCGGCGGGAACACATTTGAAATGAGGAGACGGTCCATGGGACCGCGTCCGCAAGAGGAGGGTGATTGTGCTGTACGACATCGAGCTAAATTCCGCCGCGCACTATCCCGTAGAAGGGATCGTCGAACTATCGCCGTTGATTGAACAGGCTGGCTTCGGCGCCTTCTGGAAAGGTGAATCGAACAGCACAGATCCCTTGGTCTTGCTCTCGGGCGTCGCCGCGCGTACCCGAACGCTGAAGGTGGGGACGGCGATTTATCATATCTACGGCCGCAGTGCAGTCACGCTCGGAATCCAGTCAGCCACTCTGCAAGATCTCTCCGGCGGCAGACTCCTTTTGGGACTCGGAGTAGCCAACAAGACAATCGCCGCGTGGCACGGCGGGACCTTCGATCGTCCGCTGCGACGCGCCAAGGAATACATCGAGATCGTTCGAAAGACTGCGGCCGGTGAGCGCGTTGAATATCAGGGCGAAATCTACTCGACCGGACAGCGCTTTCAGCTTTCTTGGAAGCCATCCCATCCATCCTTTCCCATATATCTCGCAGGTTTAGGACCGCAGATGACACGGTTGGTTGGGCAGATTTCGGATGGAGTTTTCATCAATATGGCCACTCCGGCGACGATTCGAGAGATTGCGGGCCGCGTTCGCGCTGGCGCCGTCGAGGCAGGCCGCGATCCGAGCAAGCTAGAGATCATTGCGAAGGTTCGAGTTTCCCTGCATCCGGATCGGGCCATGGCGAGGTCACGCATCCGCCAAGTACTCACCTTCTACAACATTGCCGACCACTACAAAGACATGCTTAGGGCCTCCGGCTTTGAGGCGGAAGTGAACGCCGTCCAAGAGGCTTTCAAAGAGGGTGGATTCAAAGCCGCGAGCGCCAAGATCACGGATGCCTACATGGACAAGTTGCCAGTGATCCCCGCCACTTCCATCCGAGAAATCAAGGAACGGTTGGAACCGTTTGTGGAAGCCGGTGTCACGAGACTGATTGTGCCGTACGTGCCGGTAACCGAGCCGGTGATCGACGATGCGCGTCGGTTCGTGGAAGCGTGGGGAAACTCGTAAAGCTGATCAGATAGGGAGGCGATGATGTGCGATTTTGCAGGAGATGCAGAGGCGGCCCGACAGCTCCTCGTGGGGCGTGTGTTGACGCCGGTCAGCCGGAGGAAGGCGGCGTGCGGCTCGTTAGCGAATCGGGCGAGGTGCTGCCCGAAGTGGTCGAGATCATGAAGATGGCCGTGGCGAAGAAGGTGGGCATCGGTTTCGGCCACACCGATTTTCAAGAATTGCTGCCGCTGTCAAAGAAAGCGAAGGAACTGGGCGTGCGGGCCACGCTGGATCACCCATTACTCGAACTCAACAAGCTGCTTCTGAACGAAATGCTCGAACTCGCTGATCTGGGAGTTTACGTGGGGACCTACTGCCAGCCGATGATTCCGAGCCTCTACCAGCCGGTGGCTGATCCGATGGAAACCATAAAAACCATCCAAGCCATCGGTGCAAAGCGCTGCATTATCGGCAGCGACTTCGGCCAGGTGCTGCACATGGACAGCATCGACGGAATGAGGGTCTTCATCCGCGCGCTGCTGGCGTTCGGCATTAAGGAAGACGACGTTCGAATCATGCTGCACGACAACCCAGCCAAACTAATGTGGCTTGACTAAGCCTGGAGAGGTTTCGCCAGCACGGAGGGCACGACATGGCGTCAACGGCAGAAGATCTTCAGGCTATACGAGACAATGTGCGCGGGCTGTGCCGCGACTTTCCAGATACCTACTGGCGCGAAGGCGACAAGAAGGGTGAGTACCCGCACGACTTTGTTAAGGCACTCACCGAGAGCGGCTATCTCGCGGTTCTGATTCCTGAGGAGTACGGTGGCTCGGGATTGGGGATCACGGAAGCCGGCGTCATCCTCGAAGAAATTAACCACTCCGGCGGCAATTCCGGTGCCTGCCACGCACAGATGTACACGATGGGAACACTGCTGCGTCATGGCAGCGAAGAACAGAAGCAGCGTTATCTTCCCGGCATCGCCAAGGGCGAACTGCGCCTGCAAGCGTTTGCAGTTACGGAACCAAACGCTGGGTCAGAGACGACGCGCATTGAGACTCGAGCCGTTCGCAAGGGAGACAGCTACATCGTCAACGGACAGAAGATATTTATTTCCCGCGCGAAACAGTCCGACCTGATGCTTCTGCTGGCTCGGACCACGCCGTACAACGAAGTGCAGGACAAAACACAGGGAATCTCCGTGTTTGTGGTGGACATGCGAAAGGTAAAGGGAAGTCTCGATATTCGGCCTCTCGATGTAATGATGAATCACCATACCAATACGATTTTCATGGAGGACCTGGAAATCCCAGCTTCCAGCCTAATCGGTGAAGCAGGAAAAGGGTTCCGCTACATCATAGACGGATGGAATGCCGAGCGAATCCTGGTTGCCTCCGAGGCAATCGGAGACGGCCACTGGTATATAGAGCACGCGTCATCGTATGCGCGCGAACGTGTCGTTTTCGGGCGGCCCATCGGTGCGAATCAAGGTGTGCAGTTTCCCATCGCGAAGGCCTATGCGCATGTGGAGGCAGCCGACCTGATGCGTTTTGACGCGGCCGCAAAGTTCGACCGCAAGGAAAAATGCGGGGCTGAAGCCAACATGGCCAAGTTATTAGCTTCGGAAGCCGCCTGGGAAGCAGCCGAGGTTTGCCTCACGACGTACGGGGGATACGGATTCGCTCGAGACTACGATGTGGAGAGGAAGTTTCGCGAAACCCGGCTGCTCACCGTTGCGCCGGTGAACAACAACCTGATCCTGGCCTTTCTTGGCCAGAACGTGCTGAAGATGCCGAAGTCTTATTAGGACCAGCCAGCGAGCGAGTCGCGCATAACTTCTAGTTCGCGACCGGTACATAAGTCGTACAGGGAGGCAGTATATGGGCCACAAGAACGTCTTGCTACGAACGTGGATGTTCGTGCCTGGGAACCGCCAGCGCATGCTCGAAAAAGCGATGGGCGTTCCGGTAGGAGCCGTCATGATGGACATCGAAGACGGCGTCGCTCCCGCGGAGAAGGACTTGGCTCGCCAGCAGATTGCAATAAGTCTGGACCAAGTGGCGGTGCGACTCAAGAACGAGAAGCAGTTCCGGACACCGGCACGATTTGTGCGTATCAACGCCGTTGGGCATGAGCGCTGCAAGGACGATCTTGCGTCGATCGTACGCCAAGGCCTCGAAGGCCTAGTTCTGCCGAAGGTCGAGACTCCGGAGCAGGTCAGAACCGTCGAGCAGCTTTTGGATCGCCGTGAGTCCGAGGTGGGACTTGCCCGGGGAAGTGTGCGTTTGCTGCCCGCGCTGGAAAGTCCAAAGGGATTGTTCAACGCCTATGCAATCGCCTCCGCTTCGCCGCGGGTAATCGGATTGCTTTTCGGAGCGGAAGATTTTTCGCGAGAGCTCGGCTTGCCGTTGCGCCGCGAAGGTGAAGCTCGCGATCTCATCTTCGCGCGTTCGGCGCTGGTCACAGCTGCCGCGTGCGCGCACGTGCAGGCGGTTGACGGTGTATGGCCGGATCTTCAGGATACTGAGGGACTCAAGACCTTTGCTCTCCAGTCGCGGCGATTAGGGTTTTCGGGAATGTCGGTCATTCATCCAGCACAGGTGGAAACCGTGAACGCTGCGTTCAGCCCTACCGCAGACGATGTCGATTACGCACGACGAGTGCTGCAGGCTTTCGATGAAGCGAATGCGCGCGGGGAAGGAGCAGTGGCCTTCGGTGGTCAACTCCTCGATCTCCCGATTATCGATCGGGCCCGGCAAACTCTCGATCTCGCGGAATCACTCGTCGTCCGTTCTTTGTAGCGATGAGAAGTCACAGCAGAGCGTAGCAGAAGGGACGCTTCAGGAAGCAAGCGTGACGACATTTCATTCTTTTGTGAGTTGGTTCCAGACATTCTTTTGGGAGGAGTCGAAATGGCGGTCAAGCCTGGATGGGAAGGGCGATTTTTTGAAGATTTCGAAGTGGGGGATGTTTACCGCTGCCGGCTCGGTCGGACGGTGACGGAAAACGACAACATCTGGTTCACGCTTCTCACAAACAACACGAATCAGATTCACTTTAACAACGAATACGGCAAGCGCACCGAGTTCGGGAAGTGCCTGATCAATAGCGCACTCACACTGGCGATCGTAGCCGGAATGGGAGTGGCCGACGTGAGCGAAAACGGTTTTGCGCTTGGATGGGACGAAATCAAGCTGCCTAATCCGCTGTTTGCGGGAGACACGCTTTACTCCGAATCCGAGGTGTTGGAGAAGCGTGAATCCAAATCCAAGCCTCAATGGGGAATTATCAAGGTACGCACGCGCGGGGTCCGGCAGGATGGCAAAGTGGTGATCGATTACAGCCGGAGCGTCATGGTGTGGAAGAAAGAGTTTGCGCCGAAGCAGAACTTGTTCCCCAAGGTCATGGCCTGATGGGGGAATCTCGGCCGAATGAGGCGTCCGGAGCGCTGCAAGGGATTCGCGTCCTCGCCCTTGAGGCGTCAGTCTCCGGCCCTCACTGTACGCGCATCCTCGCGGATATGGGCGCGGAGGTCATCAAGGTTGAAAAGCCCGGCTCGGGTGACCTGATTCGTGCTTGGGACTCCGTTGTAAAAGGTCTCTCGTCTGGCTACGTCTGGCTCAATGGCAACAAGCGCAGCTTTGCGATCGATATGAAGAAGCCGGCAGGTCTTGAGGTGATGCGGCGCCTCGCAGATCGCTCCGACGTGCTGCTCGAAAATTTCGCGCCCGGAGTTGCGGACCGTCTCGGTTTAGGAGCGACCGAACTCTGCGCGCGTAATCCGCGGCTTATCTACTGTTCCGTTTCTGGCTACGGGCAGGACGGTCCTTACCGTGACGTGAAGGCATACGACCTGCTCATTCAGGGCGAAGCTGGAATTATCGCCACCACGGGTTATCCGGATAGGCCGGCCAAGGTCGGAGTGCCGATCACCGATCTCGCGTCGTCGATGTACGCAGCGGTGGGAATTCTTTTGGCTCTTTATCAGAGGGAGCGAACCGGCCGCGGACAAGTGATCGATATCTCGATGTTCGAATCAGCGCTGGCCTGGCTCGGATACTTTCCGCATCACTACTGGCATCAGGGAGAGGAACCGGAGCGTGTTGGCATGCGCCACCATTACATTGTTCCCTACGGTCCTTACATGGCCGGAGATGGCGTGTACGTGAGTCTCGCCGTGGCCACCCCGCACGATTGGGACGTATTTTGCCGCAACGTTGCGCAGCGCTCGGAATGGCTCCAAGACGCACGATTCCGCACGGCTCCCGATCGTCGCAAGAATCGAGGTGTGCTCGAAGAGTCGGTGGAGAAGCTATTCTTAGAGCAGCCGCACGACGAGTGGATGCGTCGCCTCCGGGACGCCGAACTGCCTCATGGGAGGTTAAACGGAATCGGCGAGGTTTTGGCCCATCCCCAGGCGATTGCGCGCAAGATGATTCGGGAGATCGAATCGCCGGTGGGAAAAGTGCCCATAATGGGAAGTCCGCTGCGCCTTTCTGAAAGCCCGGTGCGTTTTGATGCGATCCCAAGCCTGGGGCAGGATACAGATCCGATTCTCCGAGAGCTGGGCTACAGCGCCGCCGAGATTGACCATCTCCGACGCGATCAGATCATCTGACTGCGGCCCGCATCAACAGCTGCTTCGAAATGGATCTCTCGCTCGATAAGCCATTGAGCCGTCGCCGAGCCGGGCCGCAACCGGTTCTGAAGTTTGCACAGATCTTCAAGTTCATCGATATCGAGCTCCAGTCGAGGATTGCGGAAGACTCGAATACGTGCGCCGCATCCTTCCGCCTCTGCCAGATGTCGAGGGAAACTGTTGGGGCCAAAGTGTGATGGAAACAACTCGGCCGGCGAACGCAGTAGCGCGTTGGTGCCCGAGCCATCGCTCGATGGGACGATAACCACCGACGGTGCAACATCCAACCGTTCAAAGATCGCCTCGATGTCGCTCGGTTCCACAAGAGGAAGATCGACGGGCAGCCGAAGCAACGCCTGAACACCCCGCTCCGCGCAGTAGCGTGATCCCGCATCTATCGAGCTGCTTTCCGAAACCTGGCGGGACTCGATGATCGTTTCCCAGCCGCGTTGTCGTGCATAAAAAAGCGCTCTGCGTTCCTTGCTTATGACAAACACACGGTCCGCACAGCTCGTCGCTGCCACTACATTGAAAAAATCCTCGCACATCGCTTGCGCCAACGCCGCGCGGTCGGTCGGGGAGAAATGCGGAGCCAGGCGCTTCTTCGCTTCGTGAAACTCTTTTACTGGTATCAGGATCGCCTTCATGCAGATGCTCCTGCCGACTGGTTCGCGGTCAGCTGTAGGATCCTTCGCGCGAGTTGTTCCTTGTCTTCCACGTTGCGCATCACGGTGGGATGGATCACCAAATTGACTCCAAGCGCCTCGATTGCTTGGCGTTGCGCGCTATCGACGGGATCGATCAGGATTGTTCCGCAGATGTCCCTGTACATCCGAGCCACACCAAGCGCTGACACTTCGTATCCAAGTTGTCCGAGCATTCGATCGGACGGTCCCTTCAGCGATTTGCCTCCTACGATTGGACAAACCGCCACGACGTGCATACGTCGCTCCTGCAGGGCTTTTCGTACGCCAGGCACTGCGAGAATCGGCCCGATGCTGATCAGCGGGTTACTGGGGCAAATCACGACACTGTACGCACGTTGGAGAGCTTCCAGAACGCCCCGAGCCGGGTGCGCGCGCTCGATTCCATCGAATGAGATTGCACGAACGATGGGTTCCGCCCGTCGCTGAACCAAGTATTCTTGGAAGTGAAGGCGTCCTTCGCTCGTTTCCAGCATCGTCGGCACGGGGTCGTCGCTCATCGGCAGAATTTGAGCCTGGACGCCCAACGCTTCTCGGATGGAGCTCGCCACTTCAGAAAGACGCGCTCCACCGCGAAGCAGGGATGTCCGGTGAATGTGCGTCGCCAAGTCGCGGTCCCCGAGATGGAACCATTGCGGGCCTCTGTACACCGCCAGTTGCTCGAGTGCGCGAAAGGTTTCGTCGCCGAATCCCCAGCCCGTTTCGGGATTCACCAATCCAGCCAACGTGTAGGTGACGATATCGAGATCGGGAGATATCGAAAGGCCATGGAGGACGACATCGTCTCCCGTATTCACTATGACAGTCAGTTCGCGCGGATCCATCACGCGGCAGAGCCCCAGCAAGAGCTTTGAGGCACCCACTCCGCCCGCCAACGCTGCGATTTCCATCAGTATCCGACCTCGTCGCCAGTGACGGTACTCTCGATGTGTCCAGCCATGCGTTCAACCGGCAAAGCTTCACCTGAATCTGCGCGCTCGAAGACTCGCCGGATATTGTAGGTTGTGGTGCGTTCGGCAGGCGTACGGCCGATCGTCCGGATCAGCGCGCGAATTTCACCCGGCGAAACGGACTCGCCGAAATGGGATCCCGCTGCTTTCGAGATGCTCTCTTCCATCAAGGTGCCGCCGAAATCATTTGCACCGGCCTCGAGGCAAGCGAGTGCCGCTTCGAAGCCCAACTTCACCCAGGAAATCTGAATATTCTGGATATGGCCATTCAGGAGGATGCGTGCGAGCGCATGCACGAGCAAGTGTTCCTCAAACGAGCTTCCCGGACGGGCACGGCCCGTGCGGAACAGTCGGGTCTGCGAATGGATGAAGCCCAGCGGGACGAACTCGGTGAATCCGCCCGTCTCCATCTGAATCTCCCGTAACAACAGCAAATGCCGTACCCAATGTTCGGGCAGTTCCACGTGACCATACATCATGGTGCTAGTGGACCGGATGCCAAGCTCGTGCGCCGCACGAATTACCTCGATCCATTGGCGAACTTTGAGCTTGTTGGGGCTAAGCAGTTGGCGCACCTCGTCGTCTAGGATTTCAGCAGCCGTTCCCGGAACACTGCCGAGACCCGCGTCCTTTAGAGTTTGCAGGTGCTCCCGGAGACTCATGCCCGTCTTTTCGACGCCATACACAATTTCCATTGGCGAGTAGGCGTGCAGATGAAGGTTCGGCAGCCGCGATTTTATGGCTCGTAGCAGATCGGCGTAATACGCCCCGTTCAAGTCCCGGGGCAAGCCGCCTTGGATGCATACTTCCGTAGATCCGCGCTCTACCGCTTCCTTTGCCCTTGCAACGAGCGACTCGGTTGAGTGAAAAAAGGCATCCGCCGAGCGGGCGCCTCGTCCGAAACCGCAGAACGCGCAGCCGACAACGCACACGTTGGTGAAGTTGAGGTTGCGGTTTACGACGTAAGTCACCTGATCGCCGACCGCGCGCCGGCGAAGTTCATCGGCGATCTTTATAACCGCTACGAGGTCCTCTCCTGTGACGCAGGAAAGCGTGAGCCCATCTCTCGCATCGAGATCCTTTCCGGCAAGTGACCTCTCAAGAATCTTGCCTACAGCAGGGCTAGCCGTTTTGAGGGCCTGCTCCGCAGTGATCTCTCGCCACTGAAGATCCCGAGTGTTCAGCATTATGTCTTACTCAGTTCGAGCATAACCGTTTTGCCCCTGGAGTCTCTGCAGGCAAGGTTGAACATGCTCATCCACAAATCCGGGCCGGGAAGAGAATTCTGGATAAATCGCCAGACGCTCGCGCAAGACGAATCCAGCGGCAGCCGTCTTTTCCTTTAGAAAAGAGATTTGCGGCCAGGCAGCCTCCGGGTTGATGAAATCCTTCGTGACGGGAGAAATGCCTCCCCAATCATTCATTCCGGCTTCGAGTAACACCGGAAAATCGCTGGATAACAAATTCGGTGGAGACTGAATATTCATATCGCCGCCGAAGATCAGCCGTGCGATTGCCAAGGTTCGCAGCAGGTCGTCTGTAGGTGGCTCGTCCGCATCGGCCATTCTGGTCTCAGGTTTGGCTCGAAACGGCTGCACGATGACTTCCTGAATGTGGCCGTATCTCTCATCGAGATCGCGAATGGCGAGCAAGGAATCGACTCGTTCTTCGACGGTTTCGCCGATGCCGATCAGAATGCCCGTTGTAAAGGCGATCGATAGGCGCCCCGCCTCTTCGATTGTCTTCAGTCGTATCGACGGCACTTTGTCCGGAGCCTTCCAATGAGGTCCGCGCGTTTGGCGAAGCCGGAGGCTCGTGGTTTCGAGCATCAGGCCCAAACTCACGTTGGACTCCTTTAGATGTTTGAGGTCGCTCGCATCCATTACCCCCGGATTGGAGTGAGGCAGTAGGCCGATTTCATCACGGACGAGTTGCGTCATGGCTGCAAGGTACTCGAGCGTTCGCTCGAAACCCTGCTTTCGCAGAAACTTTTTTGCCTCTGGGAAAACTCTTTCCGGTTGATCACCGAGGCTGAACAGCGCTTCCTTGCATCCCGCCTGGCGTCCCGCTTCTGCCAGTTCAAGCACCTCTTGCGGCGTCATAAAGGGATCGTCGTCGCTGGCGGGATCGGCCCGGAAGGTACAGTAGCCGCAGTAATCTCGGCAAAGGTGGGTCAGCGGTAAGAAGACCTTCTTCGAATACGTAACTGTGCTGCCTTTTGACAGATGCCGAACGAATGCCGCGGCGCGCAGCAGGGGACCTAGGCCGCCATGTCCAAATAGCAAAAGTGCTTGCTCGCGGGAGATTCTGTCGCCTTCGGACGCTTCTCCTAGGGCGGCCTCAACCGCAGTTGTCGTGGCTAGTGCTTCTGTGGTCATTTTCCAGATGGATCCAACCTAAAAGTAACCACAGATTCAAGACTGGTCAGTGACCGGGATCACCATCGATGCTCGCACGTTGCCTGCATCTCGTATCCTGGCCTTCTCTAGGATCGAACGACTGCTAGACTGATTTGCTGTCAACTATGGGGTCGCGTGTCGAATGTACGTCTTCCCCGGCATTGCCTTCTTGCTAAATCAAGCGTTTTCATCCCGAACTATAGACCCCATATTCCTTCCCTGTATCGATCATAGCGTGCAGGTTTTCCGCCTTGGCGTCGTCCACGGTTGCACCAGTGGAAAGAATATAACCTCCATCCCGGCCCACGTCGTCGATCAACTGCTTGACGTGCGTTCTCACCTGGTCGGCAGTCCCGGCGATGAGAAGTGACGAGGGAACGTTACCTCCGAAACATGCCCAGCCGGAGAATCGTTTCTTCACCTCCCGCAAATCGGTCTGGTCGAACACCCAGATGGTACGGCCGGCCGGAATGTCGGGATCGGTAATGACATCAAGGCGCTTCGCATAGGCGCCCTCTACGAACATGTAGGGAATAAAGCCTTCTTTGATCAAGCCGATGATGACAGCTTTGAGCGTAGGCCAATAGAAAGTCTGAAAATCTTTGGCCGACATGAAGCTGTCCGCTCCCTTGTGGAGCGGTATGAAAACGATGGGACTCCGCGAATTTCGCGCTGTTTGTACGCCGGCATCGATCGCCAGCGGCACGAAACGCCCCGCAGCGGCGAGCACTGCCTTGGGCTGGCGGAATTTGTCGAGCATGACGGCGCGCGTGCCGCGCAGCGTGTCGCCGATGGCGTCGAAGGGAGCTTTTGTGAAGCCACCCATCACGCCAGGCAGGCCCATGGTCGAGATGAACTCGCGTTCGAGTTCCTGGCAGGCTTGAATCCATTCGAGCGCCGCATTGCCGGCGTCCAGGAGTTTCCGCAACGCCTGTTGAACGTCAGGCAAACCAAACGGTATCATGGCCGCGCTCACGGAAGGCAGTTCGAGAATGTCCGTGAGAGTACTCAACCTCGATAGTGGAGCTAGAGACCCGAGAATGCGGGGTAGGTACTTCCGAAGGAAGAAATCGGAAGGGTCATTTGTCAGCGCCGTGTACTCGTCGGCGCGCATGTATTCGTCTTCGACGCACTGATATGGTTCATCGGCGGGTACTCCGTGTCCCGGCCAGCGATAGAGCTTGTAGTCCAGAATCTCCAGAACCTTGCCGGAACCGTACAGAGTACCGCTAGCCATCGAATCGGGTGAGAAATCGGTCTGGTATTTGCGTAACGCGAACGCCAGCTTTCCATAGTCGTACATGGCATCCTGCGACGTGATGCCGGCGTATTTGAAGGGATAAAAACCCATCCCGGGGCACACGGGAATTCTTTCCGGTTTCTTCAGCGTGATCACGTCGATCAGCATCTGCACGCGGCGCTCGTAGGCGTCCTGAACCGCAGCAGAGGCAAACTCGATTCCTTGGGGATGCTTCCAGCGCGCTGCGCGCTCTTCAAACGTACGCGCGTGCGCACCTCCCGAAACTTCGTTGGCCACAGCTCGCTCCTTTGTCGGCTGCACAGTCGCAATGGCAAGCGCAAACCGTCGGGGGAACCTAGGTGCACGGGACAGCACCACTCTAACCTCAGCGTGCCTATCGGCGAGTGACGGCAAGCACCGTGTTTGGTGACGAGGGTCACAGCCGCGCCGGTGGTGTTAAGCGCAGAGTTCGGTGGTAATGCCGGGCAAGGACCGAGCCTGATGGTGTAGTTCTGCCTGCGGTCAGCCCGGCGGGCCGTCATACGGAGGAGGTCGTCTTGGAAGACAAGAGCAAGCAGCTGGTCCAACAGATTGCCGAGATGCAAGAAGATGACGCGGTGAAGCTTGCCCGCGAGATGCTCGACAGCGGATACGATCCGGTGAAACTGTTGGGGCACTGCCGGGAAGCAATGGAAATTGTCGGCAAGCGATACGCGGAGGGTGAGTACTTTCTTCCCGAACTGATGCTGGCCGGCGAGATGCTTAAGTCCATCGGGGAGATGGCCAAGCCCTTGATCAAGCAGGACGAGTCTAGCGCGAAGACTGCAGGGACCGTGTTGATCGGAACGGTGCAGGGTGACCTCCACGATATCGGCAAGAACATCGTGACCTTCATGCTGGAAATCAACGGTTACAAGGTAGTGGATCTCGGCATCGACGTACCGGTTGCCAACTTTGTTGAGAGCATCAAGGAACACAAACCCCAGGTGGTCGGCCTGAGCGGCTTCCTCACGCTGGCTTTCGATGCGATGAAGAATACAGTCGAGGCCATCAGAGAGGCGGGCCTTCGAGAAAACATCAAGATCATGATCGGCGGAGGGCAGGTGGACGAAACGGTGAAGAACTATACGGGTGCGGATGCCTTTGGCCTGAACGCGATGGACGCGGTGTCTCTCTGCAAGCAGTGGGTTCCCGCGTGAGCTCCTCCACCTCCGTATCGTCGCTCTCCGCGCTATACGAGCAGCGGCAGAAGCGGCTGATGGATGCGATCGAGTTACGACAGCCGGACCGATTGCCGACAATTCTTTTTTCACACTTTTGGACTGCGCATTACGCCGGTATGACGTGCCGCGAGGCGATGTATGACTACGAACGCCTTGCTGCCGCTGTGAAGAAGGCGGTTGTTGACCTCGAGCCCGATGCCTACCAGCCCGTGCATGCCCTGGTGGCTTTCGGCCCCACTATGGACATCCTGGAATACAAGCAGCTCGAGTGGCCGGGCCATAAAGGCCTGGCTGAAGATGTCGGCTACCAATACCTGGACGCCCAGTATATGGCCCCGGACGAGTATGAAGACTATCTGCTCGACCCCACCGGATTCATGCTGCATAGATACCTGCCCCGAGTCGCCGGAGCGTTGGAGCCCCTTTCGGAACTGCCGCAATATCCAGGGGTTCTTCATACGCGCATTATCCAGTCGATGGAGGCCTACGCACGTCCGGCGGTGCGCCAGGCGCTGGAGACGCTAATCCGAGCCGGTGAAGAGATGCAGAAGATGCGGACCGTGCAGAGCCGCCTGATACAGGAACTCCAGGACCTGGGGTTCCCGGTCGCCTCTCACGGCACGACGCACGCGCCATTCGATGTAGCGGCGGATTATCTGCGCGGCTCCAAGGGAGCGATGCTGGATCTCTTTCGGAACAAAGATAAGCTGCTGAGCCTGATGGACCGGTTGACGGTATTGATTCCGCGGACAGGCATCGCAAGCGTAAAAGCTGTTGGTGGCAACATGGTCTTTATCCCATTGCACTGGGGCCTGGACGGATTCATGTCGCCCAAGCAATTCACGACATTCTTCTGGCCACAATTCCAGAAAGTGCTTCTGACCTTGATTGAAGCAGGAATCTATCCGCATGTGCTTTGGGAAGGTGACTGCACGTCGCGGCTCGAGGTCATCAAGGATGTGCCCTCGGGCAAGTGCGTGTACTTTTTCGAACGCACTGACCTGGGCAAAGCAAAACAAGCGCTGCGCGGAACCGTGTGCATTCGCGGCAACGTGCCGGCATCGACGTTGATTACTGGCACCGTGAGCGACGTCCGCGAATGCTGCAAGAAGCTCTTCGAGACTGCAGGCGACGGAGGTGGCTTCATCCTCGATGGCAGCGTTGGAATCCCGGATGAGGCCAAGCCCGAGAACGTCCTCGCCATGTATGAAGCCGCGAAGGAGTGCGTTTACTGACTGAAGGAAGTCATGCCCGTATTCGCTGAGAATCCCCAGCCGCTTAACGTCGAGGACATAGCCTCATCCTGGGGCGTCCGACGAGCTCGGTTGGCGTCTGGCCGCATGACGAAGCTTCTTTCGGACCTGCTCGAGCAAATTGAACTGCACAATTGGATTCAACCGCGGATCAGTTTTCAGGTTCACCCAATCGTGGCGAGAAGTCGGGAGCAGTTCACTCTGCGCGGCGGATCTCGGATCTTCTCGCCGATGCTCGAACACTATCTGCCGGCTGCGACGCAGGTCGCCGCGGGCGTCTGCACGATCGGCGATGCAATCGAGAATCAGGTTCGAGCGGATTTTGCCGCCAGCGACCGGCTGCGTGCCGTGATGCTGGATGAGATTGGAACGCTTGCGCTTTATCGCCTTGGCGATCAGCTCGAGAAAACAATTCACGGCGAAGCCGCACGTCTGGGAATCGAAGCGAGTGGCGCGCTGAATCCGGGTGAAGATACCTTCCCGATTACTCAGCAGGAGACGGTGCTGGAATTGGCCGGAGGCGCAGCGATCGGCATTTCATACACTACGACTGGCATGCTTAGGCCCCGCAAAACCCTCTCGATGATCTTGGGTCTCGGCAAGCAGATGAGGAAATGGAGTCGCGGCGAGCGGTGTGCCGTGTGCGCCGCGAGGGTCCGCTGCCCCCATCGCCGCTCGAAGCTGACCGGGGGTGCAACATGAGCTCTTCGCGAGAGTCCGTTGTCGCGGGACACTGGGTCACATTCGAACCCGGCGGCGACCATGTTTGGAGCCTGCCAGCGGAAACCCTGCTCGATACGGCTCGCCGGGTGGGAGTGCGTATTGCCAGCGTGTGCGGGGGCCGTGGGTTGTGCCACTCCTGTGTGGTCCGTGTAACGGAAGGGCCGGCCGGGCCTCCGTCGCAGCCGGACCTCGAGTTCTTTACTACGGACGAACTCGCTGACAGTTGGCGGAGGGCATGCCAGACTGTGGCTCGAACCGACTGTCGTGTCGAAATTTCGGAGCGGGCGCGGGCCACTCCGCTGCGGACCGAAGTTGAAAGCGAAGATGTATGGGTGCGTCCGGATCCCAGCGTACGACTATATCCCGTTACAGTCGCCGCGCCGAGCCTGGAACATCCGGAGGCCGATGACAATCGGCTGTTGTTCGCTTTGAACGAGAAGTGGCCGGGCACATGCTCTCGCATCGATCTCGACGCGCTACGTCGCCTCCCAGTCACTTTGCGGGCTCTCGCGGGCCAGGTGGTCGCCGTGGTCCGCTTTGGCGAAGTCATCGACATCGTGCCAACCACCAAAGCTCCCTTACCGGGTCTCGCCGTCGACATCGGAACGTCCAACATAGGGGTTCTTCTGGTCGACTTGCGAAACGGACGCACTCTCGCGAGCCGCGCGATGGAAAACCCCCAAACCAGACACGGCGCGGACGTCATCACGCGCATCGGCAAGGCGCGCGCATCCACCGAGCGTCAAAAACAGTTGCACGACCTGGTTGTTGCGGCGATCAATGAAGTGGCACGAGAATTGTGCGAGTCGCAGTCCCTTACTACCGACCAAATCGTGGACGTCGTGGTGGCCGGCAACACCGTAATGCACCATTTTCTTCTGCGCCTGCCGGTGGACTACCTCGGAGCGGTGCCTTTCGTTGCAGCATCCGCGCGCGCAGTTGATGTCAAAGCGCGTGACATTGGGATACGCGCCGCGCCGGGGGCGTACGTCCATGCGATCGCCAACATCGCGGGATTTGTGGGCGGCGATCATACCGCCGTGCTGCTTGCCGTCGGCGCCGATGAAGAAAAGAAGACTGTAGTCGCCCTCGATATCGGCACGAATACGGAAATATCGCTGCTTCATCAGGGACGCCTGTTATCGATCTCCTGTCCCTCGGGACCGGCGCTGGAGGGCGGGCACATTCGGTGCGGCATGCGCTCAGCGCCCGGGGCAATCGAATCCGTCAGAATCTCCGGGGATCGTGTGGACATAAAGACGATCGCCAACGCGCGACCCATTGGTATCTGTGGATCGGGCGTCGTCGACGCGGCGGCGCAGCTCTACATGGCGGGCGTCGTAAGCCGCACGGGTCGCATGGTCCGCGACCACCCGCGAGTGCGAATGCGGGATGAACAACCCGAGTTTGTGCTTGCCGACGAGCGCGCTACCAATGGACCGCCCATTGTTTTCAACCAGCGCGACGTGCGCGCTGTCCAGTTGGCAAAAGGGGCGATCCGCGCCGGAATTCAGGTTCTTCTTGAAGAAGAAAGTCTCAGCGAAGCGCAAATTGATCAGGTGATCGTTGCGGGAGCCTTCGGGAACTACATCGATCTCGCCAGCGCCGTGGCCATCGGAATGTTCCCCAATCTGCCGCTTGATCGCTTCGCGCAGGTTGGAAATGCGGCGGGCATCGGCGCGAAGCTGGCGCTCGTTTCCTATCCGCACCGGGCCGCCGCTCAGAGCCTCGCGGCGCGCAGCCACTACATCGAGCTGGCGGGTTCGGGGCGGTTCAACCATGCCTTCATGCGCGCGATGCGCTTTCCAGAACTGAACGGAAGCTAAGGAGGAAACATGTCCATTCCAGGAGTGAGCGTCGTAGGTGACCGAATCAATCCAGGGTTCAAAGCCACGAAAGCGCTCGTTGAAGCGGAGGACATTCCCGGTCTGCAAGCGCTCGCGGTTCGGCAAGTGCAGGCGGGAGCTTGGTGCCTCGACGTAACGGTCGGGCCGCGCGGCTACAAAGACTTCAAGTTCCTTACCGAAGTGATCAAAGCGCTTCAAAATGCGGTGGACGTGCCTCTTTGTTTTGATTATCCCAGCGCCGAAGTCCAGGAGGTTTGCCTGAAGGCCTACGATCCGACCAAAGCCAAGGGGCGCAAGCCGCTGGTGAATTCACTCGCTGAGACGCGCCTGGAGATGCTTGAGTTAGTCAAGATTCGGCCTTTCCAGGCCATCCTCATGGCCTCGGAGCGGCTTGAAGATGGAGCGCCAAAATCGAACAAGTTGACGAACGAGGTCGTGGAAGTAGCGCGGCGCTTGAAGGACAAGCTCACAAAGGAACGTGGGTTCTCGCCACAGGACCTTTTCGTGGACGTTACGGTGCACAGTCTCGTGTCCGACCTGGAGGGGCTCACGAAAATGGCGCTCGATGCGATCCGCTCGATTCGACAGGATCCTGATTTGCAGGGTGTTCACATCATCGGCGGCCTAACCAATATCGGAAACATGATGCCGCCTTTGAAGTTCGACGGTGTCCCGCTAAAACAACTTGTCGAGGACGCATTTCTGACTCTCGCAGTGCCGCTGGGCTTCGACACGATAATGGGCACACCGTGGAACGATTTTCGAACGCTGCCCGATGATCATATCGTGCTGCAAACCGTGAGGGACTTTACTCAGCTAACCGGACTCCCGGCCATGCGCCGGCTCCGCCAGCTTTGGGCGCAAAGCCAGGATGCGAAGTCAGTAGCTCACCAGTGAGTGTTTTCGGTTTCGGTGCGGACGATTGAAGTCGTGCAACCACATTAAGCTCTCTGGACGCTTTCTCGTTACACGTGTGGAGCGCCCGCACAGAAGCTAATTCGAGCATATTCTGTGCGGTCTCGCGAATTGGATCACGGAGCCCCAGCAGCAATTTTAATCTCCCGATCAAACCCACGTATCCACGTGTGCCCGAACGCGTGCGGCGGAGTCGTTCTCGCAAGTGCTTGGCTTTGCGCGCGTTAGTTGCGCGGCTGCAACGCTTCTGATATACAAGCGGCGCACGAATGAGTGAGATCACGGCGAACTTGCCAGGGGGAAACATGTTTGGAAAGTGTTTGAAGCTTGTCGCCGCCATGGTGGTAGCGGGCGGACTGATCGGTTTTGCGAATTGCGCTCCTGTGGCGGCGCGGCAGGTGGCTGGCGCAGCCGAAGCGAAAAATTGCGATCGCGCATGCCTGGACGGTTTCGTGAACCAATATCTGGACGCGCTGGTGGCCCACGATCCTTCGCGCCTGCCGGTTACGAAATACGTGAAGTACACGGAGAACGGACAGCATCTCGAGTTGGGCGACGGATTCTGGCGCACGGCAACCGCACGCGGTCCTTACAAACTCTACATAGAAGATACGCAAGCCGGCGAAGTTGGTTTCTTCGGCACCATGGAGGAAGCAGGGCAGCCCGTGATTCTGGCCCTCCGTTTGCGGATCTCCGAGCACAAGATTTCGGAAATCGAATCCATCGTCGCCCGCGGCGACATGGCCGTGAACGGCGCCAAAAATCTCAATAAACTCGGAAAGCCCGATCCGATTTACATGCAGGACACGCCGAAATCCGAGCGCGTTTCCCGGCTCGATCTGATCAACACCGCGAACAAATATTTTTCCGGCATGCAGATGGACAACGGGAAAGGTGATTACTCATTTCTTGGCAACGACTGCAACCGTCTCGAAAACGGCATGCAGACAACCAATAGCAAGACTGCGCGTCCGGCGCGGCCCGGCTCGTACTCGGCGGCGTGGGGATGCAAAGAGCAGTTCGCTTCTGGGCTGCTTCACTTTGTCAGCCGCATTCGCGATCGCCGGTACCTCGTAGTGGACACGGAGCGCGGTGACGTGCTCGCTTTCGGCTTCTTTGACCACGAGGCGGGAAACACGCGTACGTTCCAGACGCCCGACGGCAAAACTGTCACGGCTGGTCCAGTGACACCGTGGACGTGGGAAATCGCCGAGCTATTCAAAGTGCAGGGCGGGCAGATTCACCGCATCCAAGCCGTGCTGACGCAAGCGCCTTACGGTATGGGCTCGGGCTGGAGCAGTTGGCAAGACTCGATGTCTGATATTCCCCAGTGGTAGCGGGATTCGCGAGTCGCGCTGTGAGATGAGGGGCTGTGGTGCTGCCGGCCGCGCAGGTCGGCAGCACCACGGATCCCCGGAAATCCTCGCGAGATGCATCCCCTACTTTCCGTCCACGCTGAAGGCAATCAGCGCGTTTCCTCGATGGCCGTTGAACCGCCCCTCGCCTGAATTCACATAGACGATTCCGTTCGCAATCGTCGGGCCCTCTGTGCCAAGCGTGCCACCCTTCGCCGGAACGCCGTTCACGGCTTGGTAGGTTTTCGCGGCGGTATCAAAATCCCAAAGCACCGAACCATCTTTCGTGGAATACGCGCGCAAATGGCCATCGGCCGCGCCGGAAAAAACCGCTCCCGAAATTACGCTGATCGCAGCCGATTCCGTTCCCGAGCAGCCTTGTTTGCCCCAACTGCAATCGCCCTTCGGTGCAGGATCGTGCCAGATGGTCGCGTCATCGGAAATTTGCAGCGCGCTCAAGCTGCTCGCCGCTTGATTGGCGATGGGGACGAAGACAGAATTGGCATTCGCAGCGATGGCCCATTCCACTCCGCCACCCATGCTGCCCGGTCCCACTTGCTTCTTCCAAATCAGCTTGCCGCTGTTCGGATCGAGTTCGTAGACGATGCCCGACTTTTGCCCCGCGAGAATCACCTGCTTGCCGTCCGGCTCGGTGTGCAGGACGGGCGAACTTCCAAAATCGTAATCAGGGCCCACGGGATCGGGGCAGATACCTTTTCCGGGCACGTTGCAGCCGAAAAGATAATTGTCGTTTTTGGTGGCCTGGAAAATCCATTTGATATGCCCGGTGTCGATATCCATCGCCACGATTGCGTCAGTGGCCTTGGTCGGCACATCGGTAAACGAATCGCCGGTGCCGACGTAGATCAGGTGGCGCGTGGCGTCGATCGTAGGCGCGGACCAGATCGATGCTCCGGCTGGACCGTACATCTGCACGCCCGTGGACGTTTTCTTGAACGGCTTCGGCTTTTGCTCAATCGGATACGACGTCCACAGAATTTTGCCGGTCGATGCGTTGAGCGCCACCACGCTGCCACGCGCCGTGCAGCACGGATAGTTGCTCATCGCGCCGAAGCCTTCTTCTTGCGACGACGTTGGCACGTACAGCCGATTGTCGTAGAAAACCGGCGATCCGGTAATGCGCGCCAGCGGATGTTGATCCACTTTCGTCTTCCAAATCAGCTTTCCGGTCGCTGCGTTAATCGCGTACGCGTTCGCCTTCATCAAATCCGCGCCGAACACGGCGATTTTGGACCCTGCGCTTCTCCGAAGCGTTCCAACGCTGAGCGCCGAGCGAATTTCCGAGTCCGCTTGGAACGTCCAATACGTGCAGCCCGTTTGCGCGTTGAGCGAATAGACCAGGCCCGTGGTCGTGGCCACAAAAACACGGCCTCCCACGACGGTCGGCTGGCTGCCGACAAGCGGGCCGGGATACGCGAACACCCACTTCACTTTCAATTTAGAAATCTCCGAAGCAGTAAAACCTGGATCGGGCTGGAAACGCGAATTCTCAACATCGTGGCCCCAGCCGTTCCATTGCGCATCACTGAGCGAGATCGCCCCGCCTGCATTCGAGCACATATTCGCGTTTGGCTTTGGCTGCGGTCCGGGCGTGGACGACTTGCCGGTAAGAAAAGTTGCGAGGGAGGCGATTTCCTGCACGCTGAGGCCGAGCCCTTGCGGCTGCATCACGCCAAAGGTCAGGTCGTAAATCACCTGCTGCGCCGGCAACGTCTTGATCGTGCTGCGCGAGGGAATCCGTCCCACCGGATGGTCATGGCACACCGCGCATTTTTGCTTGTAAATGGCCGCAGGCTTCGAACTGTCCGCCAGCGCCGTCGAACACGCGCCACAAATCACAATGGCCAGCATAGAAATCGCGCAGATCGAAATGTTTCGCCGCATCGCTGGTGTTCCTCCCGCTAAATTCTTTCGAGTCAAACGGCACACTATAACCGTTGCCACGTGCCGAAACAATTTCGATGTGAGTCACCACACAAATGCGCGGGCGATCGTACGAAGCGCTGCTTCCCGATTACTCCGATTGCTTCGCGGTATTTCTCGATTTGCCGCTTGCCGGCTTGCGCCGCATCATTTCCAGCAATCCCTGCGCGGCTGCGGTAAGCGGCCGGTCCTGCCTGTACACCAGATACAATTTGCGGACCACGCGCATTTGCTTGATGCGCAGCTCGTGCAAGTCGCCGCGCTCGATTTCCCGCTCCGCGCACATGCGCGGAACGATGGCGATGCCGCTCTTCCTCTCCACGCAGCGCTTGATGCTTTCGATCGTGGGAAGCTCGATGGCCATCTGCAGTGGGACGCGGTGCTTCGCGAACATCTGCACTACGCGCTGGCGGTATGGCGATTCCACGATGTGCGCGACGAACTGTTCCTGTCCAAGTTCGCTGATATCGACGTCACGATGTTTGGCGAGGCGGTGCCCGCGCCAGACTACCAGCACCAGCGAGTCGCGATAGAACTCAACCGCGGTCAGTTCGCGCTCTTCGGGCACATAAGAGATGACGCCGATATCGAGGTGATGGTTAAGCACCTCGCGCGGCACGTCGCGCGAGAATACGCGATGCACGCGCACCTGAATTCCCGGATGCAGCTGCCGGTAGTGATCCAGACCGGGGAGCAGCGCGTGGATCGAGCTTTCATTCACTCCGATGGAAAGCTGCCCGCGCTCCAGCCCGCGGAGCTGCTGCATGCCTTTGCGAATTTCCTCGCGCAGGTTCAGCATGCGGTCGGCATATTCGGAAAGCAGCAGACCCGCGTCGGTGAGCATCTTCGCCCCCGAGCCGCGAACGAACAGCGGTTGGCCCACCCAGTCCTCCAGCTTGCGGATGGAAATGCTTACCGCCGGCTGCGTGCGATAGAGTTTTTCGGCGGCGCGCGAAAAACTGCGCTCGCGCACAACGGTCTGAAATACTTGCAGGGAAGCCAGATCCATGCTCAAATTCCTCGCTAAAAGTATATAAGGCGGATTTATTCCGCTTGCAACTATTATAAATTGGACTCTTGGTGCCAGGTGCGTTCCACTGGTATGGTTACGTTGATACACTGACGAAGGGAGGGGCTATGGATACTGTGCAGATTTTCGACACCACCCTGCGCGACGGAGAGCAATCGCCGGGCTTTTCGATGAATCGCGAGGAAAAGCTGCGCTTGGCGCACCAGATCGAAGAACTTGGCGCCGATATCCTCGAAGCCGGTTTCCCAATCGCGTCGCCCGGCGATTTGGAAGCCACCCGCGCCGTCGCGGCGGCAGTCAAACACTGCCGCGTAGCAGCGCTTGCGCGCGCGGTACAGGCGGATGTAGACGCCGCACTAAAAGGCCTCGAACCCGCCGCGAAACCCCGCCTGCATCTCTTCCTTGCCACTTCCGATCTGCACTTAAAATATAAATTGCGCGCCACGCGCGAAGAAGCTTTCGATCGCATCGTGAAGATGATTCGCTTCGGCAAATCGCACTGCGAGGAAGTGGAGTTTTCCGCGGAGGACGCTAGCCGCACCGATATCGACTATCTTTGCAAGGTAGTCATGGCGGCGGTCGAAGCCGGCGCCACGATTATCAATTTGCCGGACACTGTCGGCTACTCCACGCCGGATGAATACGCGGAAATGTTCCGCCAGGTTCGCGCTCGAATGGGCGATCACCCGGAAGTGGTGCTCAGTGCGCATTGCCATGACGATCTTGGTCTCGCTGTTGCCAATTCGCTCGCGGCTATCGAAGCGGGTGTGCGCCAGATCGAGTGCACCATCAACGGCATCGGCGAGCGCGCCGGAAACGCATCGCTCGAAGAGCTGATCGTAGCCCTGCACGTGCGGCAGAATCATTATCAAGTCGAGACGAACATCAAGCTAGAGAAGCTGTATCCGGCCAGTCGTCTGCTTTCGCAAATCACCGGCGTGGGCGTTCCGCCCAATAAAGCCGTCGTGGGCGCCAACGCGTTCGCGCACGAAGCGGGCATTCACCAGGATGGCATTCTAAAAAATCCGCTCACCTACGAGATCATCGTCCCGGAAAAAGTGGGCGTGCCGAAGCGCACGCTGGTGCTTGGAAAGCACTCCGGGCGCAACGCGTTTCGCGCGCGGCTGGCCGAACTCGGCTACGAAACCACCGATCCGGAATTGGCCGAGTGCTATCGCCATGCGATGGTGCTGGCTGATTCGGACAAGGAGATTCGCGATCGCGATTTGATCGATATTATTCTCCGCGTTCGGCGTCAGGTGCCTGATCCCGCCGCGGCTGGATCCAGCAGCGCGGCGCACTAAGCCATTTCATAACTCTGCGAGGGAAAAAATTGCGGAAGACAATCGCCGTTCTGCCCGGTGACGGAATCGGCCCGGAAGTAACGCAAGCCGCCGTCGATATTCTGAAAGACTGCGCTTTGAGTTTCGGGCATCAGTTCGAATTTCAGGAATTTCCGTTTGGCGGCATCGCCATCGACAAGTGCGGCGCGCCGCTTCCGCCGGAAACGCTCTCTGGATGCCGCGCATCGGACGCGATTCTTCTGGGCGCGATCGGCGGGCCGAAATGGGAGTCGCTGCCGTTTGGCACGCGCCCCGAAGCCGGACTTCTCGGCCTGCGCAAGGAACTTGGCCTGTACATCAATCTTCGTCCGATTCGCTTGCGGCCAGCGCTGCGCGATATCTCGCCGCTGCGTCCCGAGCGGCTGGCCGGAGTCGATTTCGAAATCGTGCGCGAACTTGCCGGCGACATTTATTTCGGCGAGCATAAGATCGGCGGCAGCGGGAAAGATGCCTCGGCCAGCGATCTGGCCGCCTATTCCGCGCCGGAAGTGGAGCGCGTGGCGCGCTATGCTTTCGATCGCGCCATGGCGCGCAAAAAGCACCTGACCAGCATTGACAAAGCCAACGTGCTGGCAAGTTCCACGCTTTGGCGAAATACGGTCGCGGAAATCGCGCGCGAGTATCCCGCCGTAAGCGTCGATAATCAGTACGTTGACAACGCCTCGATGCAGATTGTGCTGCGTCCCGCGCAGTTCGACGTGATTCTTACCGGCAACATGTTTGGCGATATTCTGAGCGATGAAGCCTCAGCGTTGGCAGGCTCGATTGGGCTGATTCCGTCGCTGAGCCGCGGGAGCGTGGACCAGCCGGCAATGTATGAGCCGATTCACGGTTCGGCGCCGTCGCTTGCGGGCAAAGACGTGGCCTGCCCGCTTGGCGCCATTTTTTCCGCGTCGCTAATGCTGCGCGAGTCATTCGAGCTAGTGGCCGAAGCGCAGTGGATTGAAGGCGCCGTGGACCGCGTACTGGAAAAGGGATTCCGGACTGTGGATATTGCCGAGCCGGGCGGACGAGCGGTCAGCGGCTCGGAGTTTACGAAGCAGATTCGCAGCGAGTTGCAGGCCGCACCAGTTCGCGCTGGAAGCCACGGCGCGTGACGCCGTAATCGTTACTCGCGCCGCGTTCGTACGCGGCGGAAAGTTCATTTTAGACGCGAAAAGATGTGCGATTGACGCTACGCTCGATTGGAAGTCTTCTTCAGGACCAGCGATTTTGCGATCAGATCGTGCAACGCCTGCTTTTTGGGAGTAAATCCCGCCATCACGTACCCGAAACCCAGCGATAACGTCGAAATGATTTTCGCGAAGAACCGCCCGCTGGCGCGCGCGAAGGTCAGCCGCTTTCCGTTCATGTCAACGACGTAGAGCCCTAATAACTTTTTCCCGACGGTCGCCTGCCACGGCGAGCTTTCAAGCAGCGCCCAATAGAGCCACTGCACCATGGCCATCAAGAGCTCGACCGCCAACAGTTGGCGAGTTGGGTGCGAATAAACCGCCCACGGATCGGTGGTCGAAATTCCGGCGTGCTGCATCAGCGGGCCGGCGATTGTGACGGATAGGACCAGCGCTACCAAGAGGTAGTCAATTACGTAGGCGACGGCGCGAAGCCAAAAACCGGCGTATGCGATGCGAGGCCTTGCAGGCGTGGCGGCGGCAACGGCGGGGGCCGTCTCGAGTGCGGCGGCTGGATTGGGATTTTCGCTTGTCGCTTGCCCGCAGGCGCTGCAATAAGCTGCGTTTCCGGCAAGTGTTGCTCCGCACCTCCTGCACTCCAATTCAGGTCCTCCCAGTGGTAACTTCCATTCTCAGGCTTTTCGCAGCACGAGGCAATTCGCAATCGAGTCGTGGATGGCCTGCTTTTGCTCCGTGAACGCCACCATGATGCAATCGATCAAGTAGTAGAGGCCGCCGAGATAGGGCACCACGCTGATGCCGCGGCCTGCCCAAAATCGCGCGCTGGTCCGACCGAACGTCGCGCGCTTGCCCTCCAGGTCAGTCACGTAGAGGCCGAGGGCTTTTTTGCCCAGAGTCGCTTGCCATTCGGAAGCTTCCATCAGCGACCAATACAGCCATCGCCCGACGATGACGACGACGCCCAGTGTGGCAAAGCGCGGCAGAAAAACCATCATGGTACCCATCGGGTTTCCTTCCTGCGCGCCGCGCATCAGCATCGGCATTGTACCGGCGAACAAAAGCAAAAATAGAAAACCCATAGGGACCCCGAGAATCAAATTGTCGATAATAGCCGCCACCACTCGAAGCCAAAATCCGGCATAGAGAACTCCGCCGATAGCCATCGGCCGCACCGGCTGCGGAGGCAGCACGCCGGACTGGGGCAGCACGCCGGGTTGGGGCTGCGCTGTGCCGGCCTGCGTCTGCGCCGCACCGGTCTGCGTCAAACCGGCAACCGGCCCTCCAGTCGACTGCCCGCACGCGCTGCAAAATGCCGCTCCGGCTGGCACTGCTGCTCCGCATTTTGAGCAATACATTGCGTTCTCCTCTCGCTATCTCTTCCTGTTAGAACCGATCGCACATCCGAGCTGGGATCGCGCCATCATACGAATCTACTGAATCTACGTTCCCGGCTGCCGAAAAGTTGCATTCCGCAGTTCTTCCAGTCGCATCTGCTTGCGCAGGAAGCGGTCAAGCATGGAATCGGGCAACAGGCGCCTCATGCGCAGTGCCATTTTCGCTTCCGGCGTCACCGGATATCGCGCGCGAGGTTTCTTTGCCTCGATCGCGCGCAAGATCACCTCGGCGCAATCTTCAGGAGTGGTGCGCGAATTCTTCATGCTGCTCGCGAACGACTCTCGGAACGATTCGTAGATTGCCCGGTACGGGCTGCGCTCCGCGCCGTTCGCATAGGCGGCGGAAAGCTCCATGGAATTGCGCCCGATGCTCGTCGAGATGAATCCCGGCTCGATCAAAATCACCTGCACTCCGAAAGGGTACAACTCCAGGCGTATCGAATCGCTTACCGCTTCGAGAGCGTGCTTGCTGGCGCAATACGGTCCCATGATCGGGCCAGCCAATTTTCCGGCTATCGAGCTCATGTTCACGATTCGGCCGCGGCGGCGCTTGCGCATTTCGGGCAGGACCCGCTGCGTCACGCGCATTACTCCGAACAGATTCGTCTCAAACTGTTTGAGAAGATCGGCGATGGAGATCTCTTCCATCGCGGCGCCGATGCCGATGCCCGCGTTATTGAGTAATGCCGCGACCGGACCGGACCGGCGCGGCGCTCGGCGCTGCGTCCGCCTGCGAACACGCGATACCCGCGCTCCGCGAGCAGAAGTGCCGTGGCGCGGCCGAGCCCATCGGTGGCACCGGTTACCAGCACGGGTCCGAGTTTGGCTGTCGAGGCTGGAGCCATCACGCTGTGTCTAGCCTCATGGTCTGGCCTCCTGGCGTGGTTTTCGGGCGTCATCATAAACTGAATATCGAGGATTTTGCGAGCGATGCGTATATGGGAGCGCCTCTCCCGTTTCACGGTATTTTAACATCGAACCGAGCTCGCTTATTCGCCGGCCGCTAGCCGCGATTTCGTGCGTTTCGGCGCGCGCGAAGCATATTCACGGCTGACACGTCCGCGCTTTCCGGCTCATCTTAAGAAAAAGAGGGCTGAGCGTGGCGGAGGTCACAGCAGCGTGTGACGAATAGCACTGTGGAACCCGGCTGCGGCCCGCGACAGTCAGTACAGGAGAATCGCGATGATCAAAAAAGTGAAGGCCGGCTACAAAGTTGTCTCGGAAAAGACCGGGAAGAATCTCGGCGGCCCTTATAAGACCAAAGAAGAGGCCGAGAAGCGACTGCGGCAGGTTGAGTTTTTCAAGCACCGCAAAAAATAAGAACCTATGTTATTCCGTGCCGCCGATCACGACCGTCCACGGGCGAACTTCCCAGCTCTTTACTAAGCCATTCAGCACATAGGGATCTTTGCGCGCGAAGGATTCGGCGACCGTGCGATCCGTGGCGCGGAAGATCAACAGCGCGCGATCCGGCGGATCGGCAAGCGCGCCGGCCATTACGATTTCACCGCGTTCGTGGGCAGCGCACGCCAGGCCGAGGTGCTCTTGGCGGAAAGCGCCGCGTCGCGCGAGATAGTCGTCCACCAGTTCGTAGATCAGGGCGAAATAGGGCATGGGACCTCTTCTCCCGTTCTTCTGCAAATCTTCCGCAAAACTGTTGCGTTACGGCTTGGAGTTAGGCGAGCGTCTTCAGAGCTTCGGGCGTGAAGGCGCATAGCTCATCGAATTGACCATCGCGGACTTTTGCCGCCCACGCTGGATCGGCGAGCAGTGCGCGGCCAATGGCAACAAGATCGAAATCGCCGCGCGCGAGCATGTCTACTAAACGGCTGATGTGCGCGGTTCGTCCCGTGCCTTCAAGAGCGGCTTTGTCCTGCACGCCGCGAAACGAATCGACGAAATCGACGGTGAGTGAAACGGAGCCGACCGTGATTGTCGGCATGCCGGTAATTTTCTTGGTCCAGCCAGCGAGATTCAAATCGCTGCCTTCGAATTCCGGTTCCCAAAAGCGGCGCGTCGAGCAGTGAAATGCATCGAGCCCCGCGGCGGCGAGCGGTTCAAGAAAGCTCGCCAAATCTTGCGGAGTAGAGACCAATCGAGCAGCGTAATCCTGCAGTTTCCACTGAGAAAATCGCAGCACGATCGGGAAATGCTTTCCGGTGCGGCAGCGGCATTCACGAATAATTTCCACCGCGAAACGGGTGCGGCCAGCGATGTCTCCGCCATACTGATCGGTGCGGCGGTTCGTTCCTTCCCAGAAAAACTGATCGATTAAGTAGCCGTGCGCGCCGTGAATTTCGATGCCGTCAAATCCGACGCGCTGCGCGGCTTCGGCGGCGTCGCCGTAGGCTTGGACGAGCGTGTCGATTTCAGCCAGAGTGAGCGGCTCGCCGATTTTCACGTCGGGCTTGAGCATTCCGGAAGGGCTGACGGGGAACTCCGGCAGCTTTGGCGGGCCGCTCTGTCCTTGCACCGCGCCAACGTGCCAGATTTGCGAGAAAATTCGGCCGCCGGCTTCGCGTACTTCGGAAACCACGCGCGCCCATCCGGCCAAAGCCTCCTCGCCGTACAAGTGCGGAATCTGTGGCATGTTGGCGGCTTGCGGATAATTCGGCGCGGTGCCTTCGGTGATGATCAGGCCGGCGCGGCCTTCGGCGCGACGGCGATAGTACGCTGCAACGTCAGCGCCGGGCACGCCGCGCGGAGAAAAATTTCGCGTCATCGGAGCCATCACGATGCGATTTGGCAGCGTGAGGCCGTTGAGAGTGAATGGTGCGAAAAGTGCGGCGACTGAAGATGGCGATTCTTTTGCAATAGGCGGTGTCATGGTTTGCTGCTGTGAAGCAGTCTCCCGGAAAAAATGAAATCTGATTTGCTATACTCAGAATACACAGAGAACTTCTAGGCGCATTTTATCGCGTGCATACTAACGTATGCGGATTGGATGCGCGCGGAAGTGCGGCGACGCGGAAGTTCACATTTTCCGATTTCCACAAGCGCGGTGAAATTCACAGATGTGCCGCATAAAATTTTTGGATACGCGCTTGACGCCTGAGGAAAAGAAGGTATAATCCTCTGATGTTGGTAGGGGTGCCGAACATCGGGCAACCTACCGAGGCACCGGGGCTTCTTAACTCACATAGAGGTGAGGTTGGTTACGAACACCGGGTAGACATACATCGAGCATCGAGCTACGCCGTCCTAGAGGCCGGACCAAATGGCCTTCAGGAAGGACGGACTTGCCCGGCGCTCGAAGCCGGGTTTTTTATTGCTTACGAGTTTTTTCGCAGGGCCGGCTCCAAATCGGCACTGCGCTCCGCCGGGTGCGGAGACGTTCCGATCGGAAGTTGATGAGCGGAACGACGATCTTTGACAACTGAAGGAAGTAGGCATCGCGTTATGCGATTTTCAAGTTTCGCATAGCGCGAAACCGCAAGTTTTGCTCGAGAGTAGCGCAATGTGGAAAGGCGAACTTCTCCACGCGCGGGCTTC
>Ga0307374_10001313_pt1 | contig 45910 bp, 32 predicted proteins | sample OX3MG_FD_202532 | JGI IMG/M metagenome (GOLD analysis project Ga0307374, IMG submission 202532) | Soil microbial communities from Risofladan, Vaasa, Finland - OX-3 | ecosystem: Environmental > Terrestrial > Soil > Coastal area > Acid sulfate soil | place: Finland: Risofladan, Vaasa | collected...
GCGATCCAACGCGCCCAAAGCAACAGATCCGATGCACAGAATCGCCTTCCGCGAACATCTTCGTGCCAGGTCCCCGCCTCTCCAGCCTTGGCTTTCCGACGAATAACGGGTTTCCCGACAGGCACTAGCTAGTGCCTGTCGAAAAATCCGCGTGGCCCGTGTTTTCCAGGCAATTTTTGAAAAACATCTCCGCGAAGATGGCAACCATTCTCGACTTCGCGCGTAGAATACGCGGAGTTTTGGCTAGAACGGGGAGTCATCTTCACGGAGGAGAACGGGTGCGGAAAGCGTTTTCACGGCAGCAGCGGTTGGATTGTCCGAGCATCGGCGAGGTCGAACTCAATCTGGAGTGTCGTCACGAACTCATTCCCATTCTCAAGGGAGTGCAGCACATTTATTCGTGTCCTGAGTTGCGGGATCGCCTCTTGAACCTGATCGGCCAAGACGTCAACGAAGATTCCCGCACTGATTGCGGTCGCGAGGGGTTCGACTACTGGCAGGTGTTGGTGCTTGCGGCGGTACGTCTCGGTTGCAATCTGGATTACGACCAATTGCAAGACCTCGCCGAGCAACATCGGAAGTTGCGGCAGATCATGGGTGTCGGCGAATGGGACGCATTCGCGCGTGCGATACGTCAGAAAGAAACGGTCCTGCCGCTCAATCCAGCCGCGTCGAAACGCGCCCAACCTCCCGCCGCCTTGAATGTGGCCTTTTCCGCTGGAGTCATCCACGGCAGATCGCTGCTCGGTAGCGAGAAAGGCTGCTGGCGATTCGCGTCATAATCCCCGTTTATCACGTCGGCCTCGGGTCCCAGCCGCCCCTCGGATAGGGAACCGTCGCTATAAATGACGATGCCGGGTCTGGAATTCCGTAACACCTTTAAGGCCCGACCGAATCCTTTTAACTCGTCCGCGGGAACGTAAATCCCGTCGCCCTGATCGATGGCCAATGTTTTGTCGCCGATGCGGAAAACACGGTTGTTGATGCGAAGCGTACGGAGTCGCTTCAGCGCGACCAACGACTCCAGCCCGGCCGGCGTTACCATATCCACGTCGATCGTCAATTCTTCGAGCATTGGCAGCCGCGCCAGGTTCGCGAGCATGGGGGCATCGACGTCTTGTTCGTCGATGGTAAGATCGCTCAGGATGAGCCGTTTTAGGTTCGTCAGGCCGGCCAGGCTCGCCAGACTCGTGCCGGGAACCTTCATGCGATATAAGTGAAGATGTTCGAGCTCCGCCATTTTTCCGATGGCCGCCAGGCACTCCTGCCAGATGCGCCGGTCATTGTCGTTGTAGGGCGTCCCGTTCAGGCAGATGCTCAACGCGCGCAGTTGCCGAGTCTTTGCCAGCGCGTCGGCCATACCGGGAGGCAGATGATCGCCTTCAATAAAGAGCTCGAGATACCGCAATCTGGGCAATCGTCCAAGCGCGGGGAGAATCCTTTCCAGCTTTTCATGGCCGTCATCGTTGATGCTCGCGAACACGTCGGCACGAGTAATGTGACGGCGAAAACGGTCAGCACCGATCAAATCGAGCCACTTGGGCCCCCAGCGTTCCATGCGAACGGATCCGCTTCCTATTTCGGTGATAAGCGAATCCTGCAAATCGGCCCGATTGCGCGCGGCGGCGAACCATGCGAAAAGCGCCCCGCAGAGCCCTACGACGACAAGCATCGTGCGCAAGCTCCACCGCGGTTTGGGCCTGTAACGACGCAACAGCCATTCGCAAGTCCCGCACGACGTCGCCACAAGGGCGAGCCAGATCACTATGTCGCCAGCCAGCCTAACCGCGCTGTAGTACCAACCGACTGTGCGGCCATCCCAAGGAAGGAGAACATACCGGTGCCAAATCAACGGCCAGCCGCACGACTTGGCCCCGATGTTCGCCGGGAGATCCATAAATAGTTCGAAACTCAGGTTCGTCGGCACGATCAGCGCCACAACCGCGAATAGGACCATGAGCGTCAGTGCCCGCGGGCGGCGGCGCCACAACGCAGGAAAGTTCCAACGCTTCGGCGTTGGCTCTCGCGAGCTGTTTTCCTTGGAGGCTGTCATAGGCGTTGACCGGTTGTTCATTGCCGACGGGCCACGGGCAATAGCGCAACACTGAAGAAAGTTGCGGTTCACCCGGTTGTTGCGTCCCTTTCCGCAAGTCATTGGCTATGCGGAGGTTCAGGCGTGGATTTTTTAGTTGGCTCCGATGTCCAAAGGGCAAAAGGAAAACGGCCTCTGGCGCCGATTGCCGGAAAGAGACCTGGGGTGGTTCGTCTTGGCGAGCGGGCGGTGAAGCTTGTTGCTGTTATAACTCGGCAATCGTGCGCTTCGCCACACCGAACACCCTCGATTACCGTAGGCACATGAGTTGATTATTCGTGGGCCGCCCGCGATTGGCAAGAAGCTGGTTGTCGGCGGCATCGCGCGTCCCAGGGAGTCGCGTCGGTCACATCGACCGATGCAAATCGATGCTCAGTTCCATTATCAAGGCAAACCACGAGCCGCAGGAGGTTGCTCGACTAGCGTTCCTTGTGGTCAATGTCGCCATCGGACTCGAAAAAGGGCCGCGATTCTGGCCTGTGTCGTGATACGCGTAACCTACGGCGATTTCGCAACGCGGCCAGTGAGATAAAGATCCCCGTCCAACTGTCGCCACTCGGCTTCGTCGAATCGCAGCGCCTCGTCCATCCGCTCGATGCCAGAGCCGCCCACCGGCCCGGGCGCGGCGGCGCCGCCGGCGATTTTTGGGGCGACGAAAACGTGAACCTCGTCGATCAACCGCCGGTCGAAACAACTGCCCAAAAGCTTCGCGCCCCCTTCGACCAGCACGTTCGTCATGCGGCGCCGGCCGAGTTCGTCGAGCAAGGCTTCCAGCCGTTCGCCAGGCTCGGGCGAGGATGCAACGAAGACTTCGCAGCCGGCGGTTTCGAGGCGGCGAATGTCAGCCGCAGCGGCGGAAGGCCCGGCCGCTAGGAGGACCGGCGCTTCGCCGGCCGTGCGCACGAGTTGGCTCTCCGAGGCAAGCGAGGCGCGCGAGTCGACGACGATCCGCGTGGCTTGCCGCGGGCCGGACGGCCGGGCGGTTAAGAGCGGATCATCGGCCTCGACCGTGCGGCGGCCGACCATGATCGCATCGACCCGGCCGCGCAGTTCGTGTACGACCCGACGTGATGCTTCGCTCGAAATCCAGCGGCTGTGGCCGGTGCGCGTGGCGAGCTTGCCGTCGAGCGTCATGGCCCATTTGGCGATCAGCCAGGACCGGCCGGTCGCCAAGAGCTTAAGGTATGGGGCGTTAATCCGCCGGGCCGCTGCCTCCCCGACGCCGGCCAGGACTTCAATTCCGGCGGCTTGCAACTCGGCGAACCCGCCGCCGGAGACGGCCGGAAACGGATCGCGCTGGGCTGCGACCACCCGGTTGATCCCGGCGGCAATGATGGCCCGCGTGCAAGGCGGCGTTTTGCCGTGGTGGCAACACGGCTCGAGCGTGACGTACATCGTGGCGCCCGCGGCCCGCTCGCCCGCCACGGCCAGGGCCTCGATCTCGGCGTGCGGGCCGCCGAAGCGGCGATGCCAGCCCAGGCCGATGATCTCGGCGCCGCGAGCGATCACGCAGCCGACCAGCGGGTTGGGCTCGACGGCGCCTCGGCCGCGCTCGGCCAAGTCGAGGGCGTGGGCCATGTGCCAGGCATCGAGGTCCGGCGCGCGCAATCGCATCAGTCCATGCCCGGCGTCCAGAGGGCCGACTTCTTGCCTTCGCCCGTCTCGCCGCCCGGCGTCCAGAGCTTTCCGGCCGCTTCAGTCGATCCGCCCGGCACGACAATGCCGGCCGGCTCTTCGGCCGGCTGCACGGCGCGGCCCTGTTCGTCGATCAAACCGGCTTGGTAGAGCAATTGCACCAGACGTTGCCTGACGCCCGGCTCGTTGCCGTGCGCGGTTTGAATGTGGTGCAATAGGCGCTCGGCCCCGGCGCCGTCGCCATGAACCAGACGCAGCATGAGTTCTTCGAGATCCCACGGCGCCGAAGATTTGCCAGCCGCTTCCGCGGCCTTGCGGGCCTGATCGACGCACTCGATCGCCTCGTCCAACGTTTCCGCGAACGAAGCCAAGACGCCGTAGGCTTGCGACTTGTCAATGCCTTGAAGGCTGGGCCGCGAAACGGCCTCTTGGGCGAGCTTTCTCAATGCACGCCGGGCATTCGTCAGCATGCATTCGCGGTAGACCGCCGTCAGGTCCTCATCGGAAAGCTTGGCGACCGCCAGGCGGTGCAGGTACGCCAGCGGCGTCGCGCCGGCAGTCGTCTCGGTCGGATCGATTTCGGCGGGCAGCGGCAACCCCAGGCGGCTGCGCATTTCGTCGAAGTCGATCGAAAAGTCTTGGGTCGATAATTCCAGGATTAGAAGGGCGGCCAACAAACTCACCCGCATCGCCGGGTCGGCGGCGGCTTCCTCGGGCGTCCGTCCGCCGGCGGCGGCATTCGGGGTCTTGGGCCAGACATCGAAGAACGCCTTGCGAAGACGCTGTTTGGAGAGCTGGCGCAAGTGCTCGGGAGGCGTGTCGGGCGGCAAGCGCCAACTGGCGTTCATCGCGCGCTGTAAACGAGACGTCGAACCGATGACTTCTTCGGCGCCGTGCGGCCCCAGCGCGTCGCCCGCGATTTCGGCGATCCGCGCTCGGGCCGAATCCAACTGGTCGCGGTAGACGGCCAGATTCAGCCGGGCGGCTCGGTCGGTCTCGCGGCCGAACAAGAACAATTGGCAAACGGCCTCCGGCACGTCGTCCATCGCCAGATCGACGCCGCTGGCCGGCAGCGGACGATCGAGCAGCCAAAACGCGGCTCGCGGCGGCGGTTGTTCCGGATCGTCCCAGACCGCCTCGTCCGGATCGAGACGCTGGGCGTAGCGGCTGCTCGACAAACGCAGCTCGAGCTGTTCCATGTCGTTGATCGGGTATTCGAGAAACACCAGGTCGACGCGCTCTACGTCTGTTGCCGGCTCGAGCAACTGCGCGAGCGCCTCGGCCTCGACTGCGTCGTCCAAAGGCACGTCGAGCCGGGCACAGCGCCGAAAGGCAGCCGCCGCGCCGGCTTCGTCGGCCAGGTAACTGCGCAAGCGGCCGAGATTCCGCCAGACGGCCGGCGACTGCGGCGCCCGCTCTGCAAGCCGGGTCAGCCGCTGGGCCGCCTCCAGCCAGCAAAAACGGTTTGCCGCTTCGAGCGCCGCCTGGAATTCCTGCTGCAACGCGGGATCGACGGGCCCTGAATCCAAGTCTCGGCGAACGTCCTTGAGCGGCAACGGGACGGCAGGGCTGGAAGATACGCCGACCAGGATCTCGTACGCAGCTTTGTGATCGGAACGGATCTGAATCAGCATGCTCGCGTGCGCCAGCGCAGCCGTCCAATGCCCCTCGGAGGTCAAAGCGCCGGCCAGCGCGCCCAGGGCTTCGAACACGTTGGCGGCCATCTGGTTCTTGCTGGCGGCGATCGCCCGCTGGAGCGGCTCGACGCCGGCTTGCGCGCCGTCGCCGGCAATGGAGAGCAGCGCCCGCTCGGCCAGTGCGACCGGGTTTTCCGGCTCGGCTTCGAGGATTTTGCTCACCGATTCCCTGGCGCCTTCCGTCTCGCCTAGTCCCGTTTGCAGCATGGCCTTGGTCGCCAGCAAGCAGGCGCGGTTGGGAAATCTTTCTTCCAATTTGGCGATATATTCGAGGCAGGCGTGATGCTGATCGCCCGCGAGCATGCGGTGGATCTTGTCCCACTCGCCGAGCAGGTCGGGGCAGCAGAACTTGATCTTTTTATCCTTGCCGCCGGGACAAGGGCTGTAGGGATCGATGGCCATGAGGCGCCCTGCGTGAAAGAACCGAGAAACGTTGTCGGCGGGCCGACGCAAACCGTGAATCGTATCATAAGCCCGCCCGATTGACGACGGGCCCGACGCCGCCGATTTGACAGTTCGAGCCGCCGGGGCTAGACCAAAGGAGAACCCTGGAGTGCAAATCTGGCGAGGATGGGCGAAGCATGAGCGCCGACGAAGTCGAGCCCTACGTGGCGTATTGCCTGCAAGGCGACAAGATGAACTTCGCGCTCTGGCCGTTGGAGGACGGACGCCGCGCCTTGGCGCTGTTCCTGTCGGTTGAACTGGCGCGCGAGCACGTCCGCGACGCCGACGGGAGCCCCGAGTGGAGGATCGTCCGGCCCGCCAAGCCCGATTTACTCAAAGTCCTGGAAGAGTGCTGGGAAGCCGGGATCCTGCACGCGGTGCTCGAAACCGGCCAGCCGGGAGAGCACTTGATCTTCGACATCCTGGAAGTCTTGCAAGCCGAGCGTCGAGCGGGCGGCTGAGCAGGGGCGCCGAGCACCGAGGCCAACCAGACTCTCGCCGAAAGGAGCGTTCGCCGATGGCCGACAAAGGCAAGAAAACCCCGCGGATGCCGGCGACCAAGTTCGCCCATCTGCAGCGCAAGATGAATCTCAACCGCTACCGGGCCCGGCCGATCAAGAAGAAGCAGGGCTGAGCGCTCCCTCGACGCGGAAACTTGGCATGCGCCCCTCCGATCACGCGGTAACTTGCATTTCCTTCTGCGACGTCGCCAGCCAGGCGGCAGCCTCAGGACGCGTCGCGCTCCAACGATCGTGCAATCGATCGACTTGATCCGCGACGAGTTCCGCAAACCAGCGGTAGGGACTCGCGGCGGCAACGTGTATGGCGTTCGACGCGAATTCACTTCGCATGGCAACGAGCGCCTGGATGGAAATCAACGCCGCGGCCGAATGTTTATCTCGCGATAGCAAGCGGGGATTTGCATACGCTTGCACCATTTCCCAAAGCAATCGCGCCAGGTCCGGATGGGGATTCAGTTCGAGTGGCGGATGAACCTCGAAATTGCGATAGATCATCTTCGCGACTTCGATTTCGAGTTCGATCGGCAGCGCCGACTTGTGCCCCGATTCCAGCAAGACCGCCAAGCGCCCCATTTCCTCTATCGGCATGAGTGCAATGTACTTACGGATCGCCGCCCCGACCGCCGCCAGCGTCTCCGGGCTGTTGCTGTCGCGATGCCGCAGGATGTAGCTCCAGAGCAACGGCAGCAGCCTCTGCCGTTCCGCGGCGTTGAACCGCGTCAGTTCGATTTCACAAATCAAGCTGACGGGCGCGTCCGCGCCCGAAGCAGCCAGTTGATTCAATAACTCCTCGGGCACGGCTGCCTCTTTTAGTTCGTGCATCGGTACACTTCGGATCGGGTCGCTCATGCTCAAAGTGCCCGGTGTTTCGAGAAAAAAGGAATTTGTCACCATCCGTCGGCGAGTACCATCTGGTCTGCCCGAATAGCACAATACGCGCCGCTACAAGCTCAACCGAGCGACCAACTGCCACCGCGCTGGCGGAGCAATTATAGGCGTCGGCGACGATGCGAGCCTGGCGCTCCCCTCTCCAGGCAACCGAATCGACCTAAGCGAGCTTTGCAACCTCCTCGAAAAGCTCCTCTTTTGAAATCTCGCCAAGAACTGCTTTTTTTCCAAGTTCAGCCGCTTGTAAACCGCAGCGAAGGTACACGACTATTGAGGTGCCTGTAGGATCCGTGACGGGTTCATACCCGTCATAGCAATCAGCGCCTAGGTGTTCGGCGAGCTTGTTCATTAGGTCGCCCAGTCGCTTAAGACCGTCCTCAAACATTTTAGCGTCCAAGCTGGGGAGTTTCCGCGCGTCTAGCGCAATCTCTTGGTTGAAGTGCGCCACTCGTTTATCGCGGTGGATTTTGAGGATTTTAACCGCGTCAGCAACGTCGTCTAAACTTTTGTTGAGCAGCTTCGCAGTTTTCTCGTCGTCTAGGTCGCTGATTATTCGGCGCAGCGATAACGTCCGTCCGTCTTTATCCAAAAGCCGCGTAATATCGAGGATGATCGAGTCAATCAGCAGGTCATGGATCATTCCCCAGCCTAAACCCGTGACTGCGTTCAGGACATCGATGTTATCTTTACCCGAGCGGTAAATTTCCCGATACAAGGTCCAGCGCGCGTATGCCATGACAAGATGCTTGCGGGCCACCTCGAGTTTATTTACCGCGGTCTCGACCGCGAGAGGACCGTTCATGTTTCAACCTCCAGGGCGAAGAGTGCTTTGTCGCGGCAACTGCCTTGCAATCGGAGCCTACTTCCGTAGCTTACTTCACTTCCAGCATCCGCTCCAGCGCCACCAGCGACCAATGCGTCGTCTCGTCGTCGACGCGGATTACGTTGACGGGTGCGCCGGCGGCGAGGTTTTCGAGGCTCCAGCAGAGATGGGCCAGGTCGATGCGGTACATCGTGGCGCACATGCAGACGACCGGCGAAAGGAAGTGAATCTCCTGCTCGGGGTGCTCCTGCTTCAGGCGGTGGACGAGGTGCAACTCGGTGCCGATGGCCCACTTCGTGCCCGACGGCGCCGATTCGACCTCCTTGATGATCTTGCCGGTCGAGCCATAGACGTCGGCCTTGGCCACCACCTCGCGTGTGCATTCCGGATGGACCAGAATCTTGATACCGGGGAACTTCGCCCGGAACTGATCGACGTGCTCGGGCCGGAACATGGCGTGTACGCTGCAATGCCCCTGCCAGAGCAGGACCTTGCTGTTTCGCAGGGTCTCTTCGGTGTTGCCGCCGAATTCTTCGGCGTGCGGGTTCCAGACAGGCATCTGCGCAAGCGGCACGCCCATCGCAAAGGCCGTGTTGCGGCCCAGGTGCTGGTCGGGGAAGAACAGCACGCGGCTCGTGCGGTTGAAGGCCCACTTCAGCACGGCCGCGGCGTTGCTCGACGTGCAGACGATGCCGCCGTGCCGCCCGCAAAAGGCCTTGAGGCTGGCGGCCGAGTTGATGTAGGTGACCGGCGTAATGTCCTCGGTGTCGAGCACTTCGCCCAGCTCTTCCCAGCAGCTTTCAACCTGGTCGATCGCCGCCAGGTCGGCCATCGAGCAGCCGGCGGCCATGTCGGGCAGCACGACGGTCACGCGCTCGCCCCCGCGTTCGGCCAGCCGTTCGGGCCGGTTGGCCAGAATATCGGCCGTTTCGGCCATGAAGTGGACGCCGCAGAAGGCGATCGCCCGGCAATCGCCGCTCTGGGCGGCCATCTGGCTGAGTTGGTAGCTGTCGCCGCGGAGGTCGGAAAGGGCGATGACTTCGTCCTGCTGGTAGTGATGGCCTAGGACGAGCAGCCGCGAGCCCAACTCGGCCCGCACGGCGTTGATGCGTGCGGCCAGCGTCTCGTTATCGAGCGATTTGTAGGGCGCCAACTCGAAGGCCGCCTCTGCCGGGCGGCCGGTAACAGTGCTCATGAAAACGAGTATCCTCGCCCCGCGGGGCAGGTGCTTGGCAATTGTTAGGTTTCACAAATTAGTATATCCCGGCCGAGGGGTGGAGACAGGCCCCTGACGCGATCCGTGCTGGCGCGAACTTTAGGGGCGCTTCGGCTCAAGTTCGTCGGCGAATCGGCCGATATTCGGGATCACGTGGTCGTTGGTCCGGGCGCCAGCACGTCTTTCCGAGTCTTCCGTCGTCGAAGTTCGCTGGATCGTTCCCCTCTAATGGCATACCTGGGAAAGGCCACCACCGACGAAGTCGTCGCCGCCTGTCAGGCGGGCGCCGTTGAATTGGGCGCCGCGCTCGCCGGGCTGCTGGGCGGCGCGGTCGAAGTCGCCGTGGAACCGCTCGAACATTTCGACCCCGACGCCGCGTCGAAGGATTGGGCCGAACCGGGGCTAATGGTGTTGCTCACCGTCGAAGGCTCGGCTGCGCTGCTAGTGCTGTCCGAGTCGTGCGGCCTGCTGCCCGATTGGTACGCCGATCCTGATGCCACCGGGCAAAGCGTGCTCGCGACCTTGGCTCAGGAAGCCGGCATGCTGGTGCTGCCCGAGCAGTTCATGCCCGAAGGGTTCAAGGCTGCGCGGGTGTCGAATCTCGCCGAGGCCATCGAGCGTGGCGGGGTGGCAGCCGGAGCGGGCGTCGTGCCGTTGCGACTCAAGGCGCCTTCAGGCAATTCGGGCGTCTTGAGCCTAATCTGGCCGGCCGACTCGCCCGGCGACGTGTTCGCCGACCCCCCCGCCGCAAAAGGCGCGCCAGCCGCCACGGCGCCGAAGGAGGCGATCTCGCCCGCAGTTCCGGCGGCCCAAGCGTCGGCCAAGCTTGGTCAATTCGCCCGCTCCGTCGAAGAACTCCCTACTTACTCGCGGAGCCTGCTGCGGATCAAGGTGCCGGTGATCGTCACGCTGGCCGAAACGAAGCAGCCGATCGGCCGCATCGTCGAGTTGGGTCCCGGCACGATCATTCAGTTCGACAAATCGTGCGAGGAAATGCTCTCGCTGCAGGTCGGCGACCAGCCGGTGGCCGAAGGCGAGGCCGTGAAAGTCGGCGATAAGTTCGGCATCCGCCTCACTTCGCTACGTCTGCCCGGCGAACGCTTCAAGCCGGTGCGGCGGCGATAGACCGCAAGGCAAACCCGCGGTCGTTCGCATGTCTCCGTTCTCGATGCAGCTTTACTTGCCGGTTGCATCATCTGCCGCAACCAGAACAGAGAAGAGGAACCCGTAATTGCCCCGGCTCGACGGATCGCCTCATCCTCCAAAAAGCGGGACGATCTATTTAGCTGGTGGTCGCCGCCGCCCAAAAAAACTTCCTTCGAACAGGCCTCAGTGATTTATATTTCGGCCGATTTATTTATATCTTCGCGCGCGGCGCGCGTCCGAATCGGCCTCGGGTCGCAGAATTCTCCGAGAAAACAAGGGTTTTGCGCCTCATGGGGCCGTCGAGCGGCGTCCAAAACGCGGCATTTCATGCCCGATCGGCGCCCATTTGGCGGCCGTTTTGACGCATATCCATAAATGGCCGCGGTTGGCGTTTTTGCCTGCGGGCCGAGTTTTTTGGCCTTTTCCGGCGTTCCGGCCGTTGATGATTTCGTGGGGCATATAAATCATGATTTTTCGCTTTCCAAGGCGGCCCTTCGGCCGTCAACCGCGAGTTTTCGGCAAGCAGCGTTCGAAAGCGGCGGCGCCCACCGTCCAGCGATCTTGCGCTGTCTCCGGGCCGCCGGGCAAACCGACCTTATCGCCCCGGCGGCTTGCTCGCAATCGCAAGCACCCTGGGGACTGCAACCGCCCTCCGTTTCCGGTAAAATGGCGTGTACCGGCCGTCTGCCGGAATTCACGACTCCCCCGGCGTTTGCCCATGATCCTCTTGATCGACAACTACGATTCGTTCACCTACAACCTGGTGCAGCGGCTGGGCGAAATCGATCCGGCGATCGAACTGGAAGTGCATCGCAACGACCAGATCACGCTCGACGAGATCGCCGAAAAGAACCCGACGCACCTGATCATCTCGCCCGGCCCCTGCACGCCGCGCGAGGCGGGCATCTCCTGCGATTGCATCACCCGTTTCGCCCCGGAGATGCCGATTCTGGGCGTTTGCCTGGGGCATCAATCGATCGGCTACGCCTTCGGCGCCGAGATCGTGCGGGCCAAGCGGCTGATGCACGGCAAGACCGACCAGATTTATCACGACGGCCGCGGGCTGTTTGCCGGGCTGGAGAATCCGTTTCAGGCGACCCGCTACCACAGCCTCGTGATCAAACCCGGCACGTTGCACGACGATTTCGAAGACTGCGCCTGGTGCGATGCGCCCGACGGCAGCCGCGAGATCATGGGCGTGCGGCACAAGCACTATCCGCTGCACGGCGTGCAGTTTCACCCGGAGAGTTTTCTGACGCTCTGCGGCATTGAAATCCTGAAGTCGTTTTTGAAGCTGCCCAAACCGCAGCCGCGCCGCCATGCTCTCGGTCGATGAAGCCCTGGCGCGAATCGAAGAAGTCGCGCGGCCCAAGACCGCCACGCGGATGCCCATGGCAGAGTGCCTGGGGCTGGTGCTGGCCGAAGACGTCGCCAGCGACGTCGATTCCCCGCCGCACGACAAATCGATCGTTGACGGCTACGCCGTGACGGCGGCCGATCTGGCTGGCGGTGAAGCTTGCTTGACAGTGCTCGAAGAAGTCGTGGCGGGCAAGCTGCCCACGCGGCGCGTCGAGCGCGGAACGGCCACGCGGATCATGACCGGCGCGCCGTTGCCCGAAGGCGCCGAGGCGGTGGTAATGGTCGAGCAGACCGAACTGGAGACGGACGCCGGCGGGCCGCTCGGCCAGGTGCAAATCCGCACCACGAAATTCAGCGCCGGGCAAAACATCATGCGCCGGGCAGCTTCGCTGCGTCAGGGCGACGTCGTACTGCGGGCCGGGCGTGTCCTGCGGCCGATCGAAATCGGCCTGCTGGCGGAAGTCGGACGCACCGAGGTTCTGGCCATACCGCGGCCAGCAGTGGCCGTGTTGCCGACGGGCGACGAGTTGGTCGAACCGCGAGAGCGCCCGGGGCCCGGTCAGATCCGCAATTCGAACGGGCCCATGCTCGCAGCCTCCATTCGCCGCGCCGGCGGCGTTCCGATCGAGCTAGGCATCGGCCGCGACGAACGAGGAACGCTCAGCGAGCAGATCGCCGCAGGCTTGCAGGCCGACGTGCTGCTGCTCTCGGGCGGCGTGTCGGCGGGCGTGCTCGATCTCGTTCCGGAATTGCTCGTCGAACTGGGCGTGCGAAAGGTATTTCACAAAGTGAGTTTGAAGCCGGGCAAGCCGCTCTGGTTCGGCGTGCTCGATCGCGGCCAGACGCAGACGCTGGTCTTCGGCCTGCCCGGCAATCCGGTCAGCAGCCTGGTTTGTTTCGAGCTGTTCGTGCGTCCGACCCTGGCGCGTCTCGCCGGTCGGCCTTTTGCAGGGCTTTCGGCCGTACGCGCCCGGCTGACGACCGAATTCCTACCCCGCGGCGAACGGTCGACCTATCATCCGGCCCTGCTTGCGTACTCGGCCGCTGGCGCCGCCATTGAACCGCTCGCCTGGAAAGGTTCCGCCGATCTTCGCGGCCTCTCGGCCGCCAACGCCTTGGTTTATTTCCCGGCCGGCGACCGCACGTTCCATGCCGGCGACTGGGTCGACGCATTTCCGCTGGAATAGGGCCGCTCGATGCGGACGGTGTATTCTTTTACGTAGCCCAGGCATTTATGCCTGGGATCCGCAAACCGTTTAACCCCGTTCCGATTGGCGCCTCGCGGCGGCCGCGAGGCGCCAATCGGGAAAAACGCATCCGCGAGAAACGAATTCCCAGGCATAAATGCCTGGGCTACGTAAAAGGCGACCGAGGTACTCTGGACAGCCTTCCTAGTAGTTTCATCCTCTCTCCTCCCGCCTTTCGGCTGGCCCAAGACTCGTCTGGGCAAACCCGCCGAATCCGCATAATCTGGAGCTTGTTGCAAGACGTGAAACAATCGCCCCGAGAGCGCGACGGGATGTCGAGCGCCAAACCGATCCAATCCGAACGCCGGCGAGCCAGGCAAGAACAAACTGCCGGCCGCGCGGGGAGCGTCGAGAAAACGGCCGAAGCCGAGGCGACCGACGTATCGCCTCCCCTCTCGCAAAAGACCTGGTTCTTGGGCCTGGCTGGCAGCTTGCTGCTCTGGACGGCGTTCCCGCCCGTCGGCGCCTGGCCGCTAGCCTGGCTGGCGCCGGTCCCGTGGTTAATGCTGGTGCGGCGGGAGAAATTGAACGGACGGCGGCCCTACGGGGTGGTTTGGCTAACGGGCGCCGCGTTTTGGTTGGGCGTGCTACATTGGCTCCGGCTGCCGCATCCGGCGACCAGTCTGGGCTGGATCGCGCTGTCGCTGTATCTGGCCGTCTATCTGCCGTTGTTTGTCGGACTGGCACGCGTCGCCGTGCATCGTTTGCGTTGGCCTTTGATCGTTGCGGCGCCGCTGGTCTGGACTGGGCTGGAACTGTTTCAAGCCCGATTTCTGACCGGGTTCAACATGGCGGCGCTCGGCAATAGCCAGCATCGTTGGACTTCGCTGATTCAAGTCGCCGATTTGGCCGGCAACTACGGCGTCGGTTTCGTGGTGATGTACGGCGCCGCCTGCCTGGCGCGAATGTTGCCGGCCGGCGGCCGCCGCTTCGCCGTTTGGCCGCTGGCGCCGCTGGCGGCGATGCTCGCCGCTACGTTGGGCTACGGCTACGTAAGGCTCGATCATGCCCCAGGCCGGCCGGGTCCCGCCGTCGCGCTCATTCAAGGCTCGATCGACACCGAGCTGAAGCACGATCCGAAGCGTCAGTGGCAGACTCAGCAGCAGTACACCGAACTTTCGCTCGAAGCCAAGCGGCGGCGCCGCGATCTCGACTTGATCGTCTGGCCCGAAACGATGTACCGCAACACGCTCTACACGTGTACGCCCGACGTCCAACCGCCCGCGGAATGGACCGGCTCGGCCGCCGAGTTCAAGGACGAAGTGGCCAAGAACCGGGCCAGCATCTGCGACGACGCCCGTTGGCTCGGCGTTCCGGTGCTGCTGGGAATCGACGTGGCGCATTATGGCCGCGGCACGCTCGAACGCTACAACTCGGCGGTGTTCATCGATCGCACCGGCGAAATGGGGCCGCGCTACGACAAAATGCACCCGGTGATGTTTGGCGAATACGTGCCTTTCGCCAAGCAGATTCCTTGGCTGTATCGACTGACGCCGCTAGGGGCGGGCATCGAAGCGGGCTCGCAATCGCCGGTCATCGATGTCGGCGGCGCCCGGCTGGCAGCGAACATCTGCTATGAAACCTGCTTGCCGCACCTGATTCGCAACCAGGTCGCGACGATGCGGGCGGCGGGCGAGGAGCCCGACGTGCTGGTGAACCTGACCAACGACGGCTGGTTCTGGGGCTCGAGCGAACTCGATTTGCACCTGATGTGCGGCGTGTTGCGGGCGGTCGAATGCCGCAAGCCGTTTTTGATCGCCGCCAATACCGGCCTTTCGGCTTGGATCGATGCCGACGGGCGAATTATCGAGCAAGGCCCCCGTCACGACACGGCCGTGATCCTGGCCGACGTCCGGCTCGACGGCCGCGCTAGCCCCTACGTCCTCTGGGGCGACCTGCCGGCGGGCCTATGCTTGGCGGGCTGCCTGGGGTTGGCCGTGGTCGGGCGGCGGAAGAAACGGAGCCAGGAGTAGGCAGCCGCTCGGCGAGCCGGAGGCGTCAGCCTCCGGGTGGAGGGGGTAAGAGCAAGTAGGCGGCAAGAAACGCCAACGTCGCCGATCTCGCCAACCCGTACCACAAACGTTCTATTTCTTTCCGGGCCGCGAAGATTTCGTCCTGCGGGTCAAACCGGGTTCCGCGGTGTGAACCTTAAAGTCACGGTTCAGAAAGTCGCTTTTCGCTCCGCGAAAAGACGTCTTTTCGCGGAGCGAAAAGCGACTTTGGTTGCGGCCGAAGGCCGCGCTGGGCGTTCCAGCCTCAAACCAGGGGGCTGACGCCCCCCGCTCGCCACCGGCCGGCTTTTTCCGGCTTCCGAGGTCTGGCTTCCGGCCTTACAATCCAGGGTTCGTCCTGAACAAACCCCAGAAACGGATTTCCTCGCTCCAAGCATTTCATGGCCGCAGCCGACATCGTCATCAAAGGCGCCCGCGAGCACAACCTGCGGGACGTCGATCTAGTTCTGCCGCGCAACCAATTGATCTGCCTGACCGGCGTCAGCGGCTCGGGTAAAAGTTCGTTGGCCTTCGACACGCTGTACGCCGAAGGGCAGCGGCGGTATGTCGAAAGCCTGTCGAGTTTCGCCCGGCAGTTCTTGGGGCAAATGCCCAAGCCCGACGTCGACTTGATCTCAGGCCTGAGCCCTTCGATCTCGATCTCGCAGAAGTCGAGCGGTCAGAACCCGCGCTCGACCGTCGGCACGATCACCGAGATTTACGACTACCTGCGCGTGCTCTACGCGCGCACCGGGCAGGGGCATTGCCCCAAGTGCCGCCGGCCGATCACGGCCCAAACGCGCGAGCAGATCATCGACCGCATCGGCACGTTGCCCGCCGGCACGAAGTTTTCCGTCTTGGCGCCGGTGGTCAAGGCCCAGAAGGGCGAGCACCGCGATCTGTTCGAGGACTTGCTGAAGCAAGGGTTTGCCCGGGCCCGCGTTGACGGCGTGGTCGTTTCGCTCAGCGATAATCCGCATCTCGACCGGCAGATGCGGCATAATATCGAGGTGGTGATCGATCGCCTCACGGCCGGCGCGGGCTTGCGGGCGCGCTTAGCCGAAGCGGTCGAGCTGGCCTTGAAGGTCGGCGGCGGCAATTTGATCGTGGCGTTGGAAGCAGACGCCGCCTCGGCCGAGGCGCCGATTCCCGATGCCGACGAAACCGAAGCCGCAACGCGAAGCAAACGACGCTCGGCCGCCGCTGCGAGCGATATGCACCTCTCGGCCGACTACGCCTGCACGCATTGCAATCTCAGCTTCGAGCCGCCGACGCCGCAACTGTTCAGCTTCAACAGCCCGCAAGGCATGTGCAAAGAGTGCGACGGGCTAGGCGAAGTTTACGGTTTCGATCTCGATCTGTTGATCCCCAATCCCGGCCGCTCGTTCAAGCAAGGCTGCATCGAGTTGATCGGTCCCTGGACTGAACTGGGCCGCTGGAAGAAACACATCTATCAAGGCGTGGCCGAAACGCTCGAACGCATTCACGAGCTGGGCCCCGGCGATCTGCTGGAAACCGCCTGGGAGGAACTCGACCCGAAGCTGGCAAAGCAGTTGCTTTGGGGCGCCGGCGATTTGCACATCACTTATACGTGGAAGCACGGCGCCGGCGTCCACAAGTATGGCGGCGAGTTCGAGGGGATCATTCCCGAGTTGTCGTCGAAATACCGCAACAGCCAAAGCGGCATGCAGCGGCGCCAACTCGAAAAGTACATGCGCGTGATCGGCTGCGAGGCCTGCGGCGGCGCCCGGCTGAACGAGCAGGCCCGGGCCGTGACGCTCGCCTCGCGGAGCGCGAAATTCGCCGGCCAGGCCAAGTCGCTGCCAGAAGTCTCCGAGTTGGCTGTCTCCGATGCCGCCGAATTCTTCAGCGAACTGGAACTCGACGCCACGCGCCGGATCATCGCCGCCGAGGTGCTCAAGGAAATTCGCGGCCGGCTCGGCTTTTTGACCAACGTCGGGCTGAACTACCTGACGCTCAACCGCACGGCGCCGACCCTCTCGGGCGGCGAGTCGCAGCGCATTCGCCTGGCCGGGCAAATCGGCTGCGGGTTGGTCGGCGTGCTGTACATCCTCGACGAACCTTCCATCGGCCTGCACCCGCGCGACAACGATCGGCTGCTGGCCACGCTCACCCGCTTGCGCGACTTGGGCAACACGGTCGTCGTCGTCGAACACGACGAAGACACAATGCGCGCGGCCGACCACCTGATCGACTTCGGCCCGGGGCCGGGCGTGCGCGGCGGCGAAGTCGTCGCCCAAGGTCCGGTCGAAGCCATTTGCGGCGCCGACCGCAGCGTTACCGGGCAGTATCTTTCGGGCAAGCTCAAGATCGAAGTGCCCGCCGTGCGCCGCCCGACGAACGATAAATGGCTCAAGATCATCGGCGCCGCTCAAAACAATCTAAAGTGCGTCGACGTCGAGATTCCGCTCGGCAACTTCGTCTGCGTGACCGGCGTCAGCGGCTCGGGCAAAAGCTCGCTCGTCAACGGTATTCTGGTCGAGGCGCTGCGCCGCGATCTCAATGGCGGCGAAGGCGAGCCGGGCGAGCACGAACGGATCGAGGGCCTCGAGCATCTCGACAAGCTGATCGCCATCGACCAATCGCCGATCGGCCGCACGCCGCGCTCGAACCCGGCGACCTACATCAAGGTCTTCGACGACATCCGCAAGCTGTACTCCCAATTGCCCGAGTCGAAAGCCCGCGGCTATCAGGAAGGGCGGTTCAGCTTCAACGTGGCCGGCGGCCGCTGCGAGGCTTGCGAGGGCAATGGCTCGAACCGGCTGGAGATGGACTTTTTGGCCGACGTCTGGGTTACGTGCCCGGTGTGCGAAGGGCATCGCTTCAGCCGCGAGACGCTGCAAGTGCGGTTCAAGGGGAAGTCGATCGCCGAAGTGCTCGAAATGGACGTGCAGCAGGCGCTCGATCACTTCGAAAACATCCCCAAGGTCCGCCACAAGCTGCAAACGTTGCACGATGTCGGGCTCGACTATTTGAAGCTCGGGCAGCCTTCGCCCACGCTCTCGGGCGGCGAGGCGCAGCGCATCAAACTGGCCCGCGAACTGGTCAAGAAGTGTACCGGCCGCACGCTCTACCTGCTCGACGAACCGACCACCGGGTTGCACTTCGCCGATATCCACATGCTGCTCAAGGTGCTGCACGATTTCGTCAAGGCAGGCAACACGGTGCTGGTCGTCGAGCACAATCTCGACGTCATCAAAACGGCCGATTGGCTGATCGACCTCGGCCCCGAAGGGGGCGACGACGGCGGACGGATCATCGCCGCCGGCACGCCCGAGCAAGTCGCGGCCGCGCCCGAGTCGCACACCGGCGCCGCGCTGGCCTCGTTCCTTAAGGGAAGCGAACACGCCGTCAGCCGTCACAAGACGCCGCCGCACGAAGCCCACGCCTCGCCCGCGGCCAAAGCCATCAAGGTACAAGGCGCTCGGCAGCACAATCTCAAGAGTATCGACGTGGAGATTCCCCGCGATCAGATGACGGTTTGCTGCGGGCAAAGCGGCTCGGGCAAAAGCTCGCTGGCCATGGACACCGTCTACGCCGAAGGGCAGCGGCGGTACGTCGAAAGCCTCAGTTCCTACGCACGACAGTTCGTCGGCCAGATGCAAAAGCCGCAGTTCGACCATATCGAGGGCCTCTCGCCGGCGATCGCCATCGAGCAAAAGCATTTGGGCCACACGCCGCGCTCGACCGTCGGCACCGTGACCGAGATCTACGACTATCTGCGGATTCTCTTCGCCCGGCTCGGCAAGCCGCACTGCCCTGACTGCGACGTGCCGATCGGCACGCAGTCGACCGACGAAGTGATCGACAAGATCATGGACCACGCCGACGGGACGAAGCTGTACCTGATGGCGCCCTTGGAGATTCAGGTCGGCGAGAACTACGAATCGCTGTGGGAGGAGATTCGTTCGTCGGGCTACGTCCGCATGCGCGTCGACCGGAAGACGTACCAGGTCGACGAACCGCCGAAGATCGATCGCCGCCGCAAGCACCTGGTCGAGGTCGTCGTCGATCGGGCCGTGATTCGTCCAGGCAATCGTTCGCGAATCGCCGACAGCATCGAAAGCGCCTTGAATCTCGGCCGCGGCGTGCTGCACATCGCCTATCCCGACGATGAAGTGCCCGAAGAGAACTGGCGCACCGAAATCCACAGCCAGCACCTGGCCTGCGATCGTTGCGGCCGGAGCTTCGAGCCGCTCACGCCGCACAATTTTTCGTTCAACAGTTCGCTCGGCTGGTGTCCGTCGTGCGAAGGGCTGGGCACGCAGACCGGCGCCAACACGGCGGCCTTGCTGCGCGACCCGAAATTGTCGCTGGCCCAAGGCGCGGTGGCCGTCTGGCCCGAGCCGGAGAACAAGTCGTTCCAGTTGATGCTTTCGGCGCTGGCTGCGCAGACCGGGCTGCCGATCGACGTGCCATTCGAACAGCTCGGCGCCAAACATCGCCGGATCGTGCTGCACGGCAGCGGCGAGCAGTGGATCGACGTCTATCCAACCGGCCGGCGCAAGGCGGGCGATGCAACGCCCCTGTATCGCTTTCAGTACAAGGGGCTTTACCCGGCGCTGGAAGAAGCCTCGCGATTGTCGCAGGGCTTTCGCGGGCGGCTGGAACATCTGGTCGACGAGGTCGAATGTTCGACCTGCGGCGGCAGCCGCTTGCGCGACGACGCTTCGGCCGTGCGGTTCCGCAGCCAGACGATGGAGGAAATCTGCCGCACGCCGCTGGGCGCCTTGCTCGAGCGTTTCGCTGGCTGGAAGCTGCCCGCGACCGAACGTAAGATCGCGGGCGAACTGGTGCGCGAAGTGACCAACCGGTTGCAATTCCTGGTCGACGTGGGCTTGGAGTATCTCACGCTCGGCCGCGGGGCGCCGACCCTCTCGGGCGGCGAGGCGCAGCGCATCCGCCTGGCCAGCCAGGTGGGCAGCGGCCTGACGGGCGTACTGTACGTGCTCGACGAGCCGACGATCGGCCTGCACCCGCGCGACAATCGCCGACTATTGAAGGCGTTGATGCGGTTGCGCGATTTGGGCAACACGCTGTTGATGGTCGAGCACGACCGCGAGGTGGTCGAGGCGGCCGATCAACTGCTCGACTTCGGCCCCGCGGCGGGCGAGTACGGCGGGCAGATCGTGGCTCGCGGCACGCCCGCGCAGGTGGCCAAACAAAAAGGCTCGGTCACCGGTCCTTATCTTTCGGGCGCCAAGGCGATCGCCGTGCCGACGAATCGGCGGATGCCGTCGACGGCCGAACCCGCGACCCGCGTGGCGAAGGCCGTGGCCAAGCGCGGCGTGAAGCTCGCCGGCAAGGCCGCAAAAGCCGCGACCGCCGAACCGCAGCCGCCTGGGGGCGGCTGGCTGGAGATCATCGGCGCCAAGCACAACAACCTGCGCAATGTGAACGCGAAGATTCCGCTGGGCGCGCTCACGGCGGTCACGGGCGTCAGCGGCAGCGGCAAGAGTTCGTTGGTCGAAGACGTGCTCTATAACGCCCTGGCCCGCACGTTGCACCGGGCCCGCACCTTTCCGGCGCCGCACGAGGCGATTCGCGGCATCGAGCTGGTGAACAAGGTAATCCGCGTCGATCAGCAGCCGCTCGGTCACACGCCGACCTCGAACCCGGCGACCTACACCGGCGTGTTCGAGTTGATCCGGGCCCTTTACGCCCAACTGCCCGAGGCCAAACTCCGCGGCTACACGCCGCGCCGCTTCAGTTTCAACGTACCGGGCGGGCGCTGCGAAAAGTGCGAAGGCGCCGGCCAGCTTTGCATCGAGATGCACTTTTTGCCCGACGTCTGGGTCGAGTGCGACGAGTGCCGCGGCCAGCGCTACAACCCCGAGACGCTGGCCGTCCGCTATCACGGCCAGAGCATCGCCGACGTGCTCGACATGCCGTGCAGCAAGGCCGTCGAGTTGTTCGCCCACATTCCCAAGATTCGCCGCGTGCTGGAAACGCTCTGCGACGTGGGCTTGGGCTATGTGCGACTTGGCCAATCGGCGCCGACCCTCTCGGGCGGCGAGGCGCAGCGCGTGAAGCTGGCCGCTGAATTGTCGCGGCCCGACACCGGGCAGACGCTGTACCTGCTCGACGAGCCAACGACCGGGCTGCACTTCGACGATTTGGCCAAACTGCTCGACGTGCTCAATCGGCTGGTCGATCTGGGCAACACGGTGGTGGTGATCGAGCACAATCTCGACGTGATCAAAACGGCCGACTGGGTAATCGACATCGGCCCCGAGGCGGGCGAAGGAGGCGGCCGCGTCGTAGCCGCCGGCACGCCGGAAGACATCGCGGCCCACGCCAAGCTCGCGGCCAAGCAGGCCAGCGGCAAAGCGCTCGGCGTGCTCGACCGATCGCACACCGGCGAGATGCTCGCCGCCGTGCTAGCCGCCGGACCACACCGCCAGCGCAAGCCGCACGATTTTGTCGCCGCGGCGGAAACTCGCGAAGGCGATCTCGATATCACCGAGGTCGGCCACGACGCCCGCATGCCGTGGGAGGTCGACGGCCGCCGCTGGCACACGCAAGACCGCGTGGGCCGCAACGGCCAGCCTTGCCGCTGGGACGGCAAGATTCTGGCCGACGTGGTCGACAAGATTCACGAGCTGGGCGAGTTCAGCCCGACGAACTGGGGCAATCGCACGGTGGTCGAAATTTCGGCCACGCGCAAAGCCGACGGCTGGTTCATGCACGCGATCACCGGCGAAGAGTGGCTCTTGAAGCTCAAGTTCCGCGTGGCCAAGCGCACCTTCAAACGCGAAGACCTGACGGCCAAGCTCGATCTGAAGCCGCTCAACGAACTGGCTGAGCTGCCGGTTTACGGCAGCGAGCCGCGCGTGAAGTGCAAGCAACTGCGCGGCCCTTGGCAGGAAGTGCAGCTCAGCGTGCATTCGTATAAGGAAATCGACAAGCCCGAATTCTGGCAATTCCTGGAGCGGGCCGTCGCAGGCTTCCGCCAGTTCACCGAGCGGCTGGAGCAGCAGCCCGAAAACGTGATGCCCTGGAAAGTGCTGGGCCGCAAGTGGCACTTCTCGCGCAAAGGCTTCCCGCCAGGCAAGAAGGTGCATTGGGACGCCGAGGTGCTGGAGGAACTGTGCGAGTTGCTGGCCGAAACGGCGCCGCAAGGGCAGTTCCTGTGGAACAACCAGCAAGTCGTTCACCTGTGCGTCAACGGTCCCGGCGAACCGTGGGCGACGATCCACACCAAGCGTCCGGCGACCTTGGAGTTGACGTTGGCCGGCCCGAAGCATCGTTTTGCGCTTGGGCGGATGGCTGAACTGGGGCACGAGCGTGAATTGCAAACCGATCGGCCCGACAAGGACATTGTCAAGCTTCGGTTTCTCGAAAGCGAAGAAGTCGCCAGCGGCGAGCTCGCCGAATTTTTACGCGAACACCTGGCGGCAGTTTCCAACGGGAAGCGGTAGCCAGGGAGCGGCCACGGATGAAACACCGATCGAACACGGATGGAAATACAGAAGGAGTTTTATCTACGGCCGCGAAGCGCCTGTTTTTCGATCGTTCGCTTCTGTTCACGTTTTCGCGGAGTCCCTTGCCTTGAACGTCGGCGAGTAATTCAAATTGTTTGATTGATCCGTATTCAATCCGTGTTTCATCGGTGGCTTATGACCGCTCCCTTGCTCCCGCCCAGCTTTCTGTTCCGTTTCTCGGCGCCGTGCCGCTACAAGACGCCGTTGTGGTCCGATAAAGGGGCGTGCCTGGACGAATCGTACCGGCTGCTGAGCCTCGCCGAACTCGACGGCCGCTTGTTGTTCGCCGAGTTTCGCATCGCCTGGAGCGAGCAAGGGCTGGCCTTTGCCGTGCGCGTGACGGGTAAGCGTCAGGCGCCGTGGTGCCGCGAATCGCGGCCCGACGATAGCGACGGCGTGCGCATCTGGCTTGACACGCGCGACACGCGCAACATCCACCGCGCCAGCCGCTTTTGCCACCAGTTTGCATTTCTGCCAGCCGGCGCCGGCCGGTCGCTCGACGAGCCGGTCGGCGAACAACTGCTTATCAACCGCGCCAAGGAAAACGCCAAGCCGGTGCGGCCCGGCGTGCTGGCGGCGCACCGCGAAAAGCGCGTCGACGGTTATTTGCTGGAAGGCTATATTCCGGCCGCAGCGCTGACCGGCTTCGATCCGGCCGAGCATCCTCGGTTGGGATTCACCTATGCGGTCATCGATCGCGAACTCGGCGAGCAGGCCTTCGCCAGCGGGGAGTTCCCCTATCGCGACGACCCGAGCCTGTGGAGCACCCTGGAACTCGTGCGTCCGAGCGCCGACGACAAGCCGCAGCGCGACTCTCGGTAATTTCCTTCCGCCGGCGCGTCGACGGCGTCCGCTCGCCTTTCGCTTCTGTCACCCGCTTTCACCGCTGCGTCACGCATCGGCGCGCCACGGGTGTTAGAACGCTCCTCGGCCGCCCATGCGGCCCATCATCGGGTTGGTGATGGGAATCACCAGGTCGGCGACGGGGTAAACTTTCGTCGAGAGCATGTTTTCCGCTTCGGTCTTGGTCGTGATCATCAAGACTTCGTTACGGATTACATAGGTCAGATCCATTTCGCCCAGCATCAGCCGCAGCGCCGACCGCAAGGTGATGCCCTTGATGGTTCGCGTCACGGGCGTGTCCGAGCCGATGCCCTCGTCGGTGAGCGCTTTGTTGTCGAGTTGAATCTCGATATCGTGCCGCTCCCTCAGATACTCCACGACGTCCGAAAGCGGCTGATCCACGAATTCCAACTCCGTTTTGTCGTCGAGGGCCGCGACGATCTTGGCCTCGTTCGGGTTGCTCTGCGTCAGATCGACGGCCTTGTATTTCTTCCGCCGCTCGGTGAGCAATTGCCAGACTTCAGGATCGGGATACAAAATCGGCGGTTCGTCGGGCGTCGGTATCAGAGCCAACTCGGTTTGAAACAACGAGTCGACCAGAGCCTTGTGACGGGCATCGACGACGGCCGTGATGTCGGCCGTGTACCCGACCATCCGCGCCGTCAATTCGGCGTCTCGCAGGCCGGGCGTATTGGGCGAGATCGTCTCGGCGATATCGGCGACGGCTTCGGCGTCGCGATAACGCTCTTCATCCATCAGGGAGTTGAAACGCGCCATCAACTGGTCGACCTTTTGCTCCTGCAGGAACAATTCTTGATTGATGCGTCGCTGGGCTTCGCCTTCGGCCGCGCGCTGCTGGGCGCGCAAATCCCGTTCGCTCTTGACCAGCGCCTGCTCGCTCGCCGCCCGCAGCGCCGCTTCGATTTGGTCCGTCAATTGATCGCGCAACTGGGGCTCGACCTCCGGAGCCTGCGTCACTTTTTCCAAAACCAGTTTGAGCATGTTCGTGGCGCTTTCGGGGTCGAAGGCCATCGTTTGCCGGGCCTGGTTGATGACGTTGCGCACCTCGGTCCGCAAAAACTGCCGGTAAACGCGCTGCTGGCGTTCAACCTCGTCGAGCAATTCGCCGTCGGCCTCCGCCGCGTTGGCTCCGCCGAGCGCCTTTTCACCCGAAGCCGCGGTGCGGACTTGCCGGCTCGCCAGCTTCAACTCTTGCGGACCGCCCGCGCTGGCTTGCGTGCGAGCAATACGAACCGCATCGCGAACGATCGAGCCGCTCGGGTTGGCCGGATCGATCTCGCTCGCCTGACTCGCCAAACGTTGGGCTTGCGGGAGGTCTCCCAGGGCCAACGCTTGCTGGCTGAGCATCGTGAGTCCCTGCGCGCGGCCGTTGACCACTTTGCGCAAGTCCCAGAGGGTTGCAGAACCGGCCGTAGGCAAGCTCACTCCGCCGTCGCGCTGTGCAAGCTTCACGAGTTCGGCGAGAAAAGAATTTTTGTTGTTCGGGGCCGGCATGGTCGCCTGCCAGTGTAGTTCGAGCGGCTTGTCGCCCATTTTGCCGACCACGCCGATCGGCAGCGGCTGCTTCGCTTGCTCGTCGCTGGCTGCGAAGCTGCCCAGGACTACGGTATCGCGATCGAATCGTAAAGGCGGAACGCCGCGATAATACGTCTCGTGCAAATTTTCGGGCAATTTGATCGACGTCGGCCAGACCACCATGCCGCGCACTGCGTCCGCCAGTTCGGCGCCCGCGCGACGGCCGTCAGGAGTCTCCTCATTGAGCACGACCAGGCCGCCGGTGTTTTTGGCCAAGGCGCCCAGCAATTGCAGATCGACCCGCGGGCCGACGGCATAGCAACTGACGGGCGACTGCAACTCGGCGCATCGATCGGCTAATCGCCGCATCTGCGCCGGAGAGATCAGCTTGGCCGAACTCACGCCGTCACCCAGATACGCGATTCGGCGCACGCGGCCGGCGGCATCGCTGGCCGACTGCAAATCTGCGGCCGCAGTAATGGCTGCCCCCATATCGGTCGCGCCGAGCGGAACGCGCTGTCGCAACTGATTCAAGGCTTCCCGCATTTCCTTGCTGGCGACGGGCACAAAGCCCGGCGTCAGCGGCACGGTGTTTACGTCGGCCGCCAACAGTGCCACGCGATCGCTCGCCGTTTGATCTGCCAGCAGGGCTTCGAGTGCCGCCAGCGCGGTTTCCCGATAAGCGCCCGTCTGGCTCGCGGAAGTATCGAAAATCACCGCCAATTGCCGAGGAGGCGATGGCGGCTGCGCCAGATTGGGAGACAGGCTCAGAGCAAAGAATCCCTCGCCGTCAGCCTTGACAAAAGTCTCGAGCTTGGCGACGTGCCCCTTCGCTACGGCCGACTTCGCGGCGACGGGCGTGGCCGCTTCAGCGGCTTGGAACGCTGCGCATGCCCAACTGCATGCCAGGATCCCACAGAAGGGCGCGATAATTTTTGGAAGGCGCAACATGACGGAAGCTCCGGCGCGGTACCGTTGTAATTAATCGTCTACAATTAATCGTCCTGGGGAGGTGCAACCACCATACCGACCAGGCAAAACAGCGAGTTTGCGTCCTTCAATGCTAATCAATGTCCGGCGTGAAGCGAGCCCAAGCCCAAAAAAATTCTGTAGAAGGACGGAATTCTATCTCAAATGGCCAAATGTTGGCCACCCCCCAGCTCGTCGCTTACCTGCCCCCGAACGTTCCGTGAATCTCGACACTCAGCCGGCCAGTATTGTCAGAGGGGTCTGCGTCGTACATCCGCAGAAACAATCGCCCCGACTTTTCGGGGGTAAACTCGGCGCCGCTGCCGACCAAAAACGGCTTGATGTCCTTCGGGTTGCCGCCGGTTTCAACCTTGCCAATCAGCGACCCTAGATTGAACTCGCGCAGCTCCTCGGGGATTTTCATCCCGTCGGGCCCCACTTCTTGCGACATTCGGAACATCCAAATCTGGTTGCCCGCGACTTGGATCGCCACTGGCTTGCCTTCGAGCAAATCGACGCCCGTGTCTTGCCAGCCGCTATTGGCATTGACCGTCATTTTTTTCTTGTCCGCATTGAGTTGCTTGGTCTTGATTTTGGCCAAGGCCTCTTCGGCCTCCGGCAAGCGAGGCAGTAATTTGAGAATGCGCTCGTAGCACTCTTGGGCCTTCTCGATGTCTTTTTTCCGTTCGTAATCTTTCGCCAGTTTGACGGTCTTGGCCACGAATTCCGCGTGAATCTTCATCAACTCGGGATCGCTCGGCAAGTCGGGACCTTTCTCTTCTTCTTTTTCTTTTCCCTTGCCCGCGTCTGGCTGAGGGAAAATGGGTATACCGGTCGTCGGATCGAACTGCTGTTGCGGCAACTGCGTTTTGGGCTGGGGCTGGTTCTTGCCGCGGCCGTTTTTCCGCTGCGCCGCAACCGAAACGGCCGTAAGACAGCAAACCAGGCCGACGACGAACAGACCGACGTGCTTTCGTTTCATAGTCGCCTCTTCTCCTTAGCGTTGGAAAGTTGCCGCGTTGGCAGTCGCTTCCCTCAGAGATGAAAACCCAGGAAACGCCCTTGGCGAGCGCATTAGAATCACGCGCATCGCGCCAATCAAGACGGTCGAAAAACTTTCACGTTGAGTTGTTCCGCAGGGATCAACAGGTCTTCGAGCACTCGCCCTTGAACGATCGTTTCTTCGACGATGCGCGGCACGTCTTCAAGCCGCACGCCGCCGTACCAAATCTGTTGCGGGTAGACGACCACCGTCGGTCCTCGTTCGCACTGATCGAGGCAGCCGGCTTGGTTGGCGCGGACCAGCGGGCCCAGATTTCTCCGCTTCAATTCCGCCTTGAAGCAATCGCGCAGCTTGCCGCTGCCGTCGGGGTTGCAACAGCCGCGCGCGTTTCCTGGCGCGCGCTGATTGCTACAAACAAAAATATGGTGGCTGAACAGCGGCATTGAACGGCCCGAAGACGATCCCTTTCGTTTATGATCGGTGAAAACCGGGGGTAATGTCAAGCCGCAACCCACCAAGGCGGCGCCCGCTTCGCAATTCCATACAACCCGTGCCGGACCAGATTAGCGGCTATTTGCGGCCGTCGAACGCTGGGCGATGGGCGGCTTCCGATCGGCCTGCCAGCGGAGCACTTTTCGACGGCCTTCGGGCAGCACGAAGCGGTAGCCTGGCGCTCCAAATTCGGCCAGCATGCGGTCTTCGGCCGATTCCAAGCCGAAGTCATTCAAGGGCTCTTTGTATCGGGCGAGCAAGATCGCGGCGGCGGTGGCGCCCAGTTCGGGCGGCCCCGCTCCCGGCGCACTGTCGCCTTCGATTCGCAAGGGATCGGTGCGTTCGATCAAACCGGCCAGCCAAGCGTCGGATTTCGGTCCCTCATCTCGCTCGGCGATCGAAAGGGCGGCGATCCAGGGCCAGTTTTCCGGCGATTCGGCCGTGGGCGCTGCAAACTTCTTGGCATCGATCGCCGCCAGCAGGCCCGGCAGCGCATCGGGCGTGCCGATTTCGACCAGCAGATTGCAGACGTTGGCGTATCCCGAGGCGCGGCCCATGTGGTTTTGCTCGGCGCGGTCGGGCGGTACAGGATCGCCGACGTTTAGAAAATAGCCGCCGACGAACCGCGAGACGGCTCCGGCATCGAGTTCGTGCAACATCGCCAATTCGGCCTCGCCCAGCGGCCGCTTTTCCGCGGCAATCGCCGCCAGCGTGCGCTCGCTGAGAGCGGCCAAACGCACCGTCTCATTCGCTTTCGACGAAAACTCGTAAGCCAACCGTCGCCGTGGCGTCGGCAAGTTCACGAGGTGAAACTGGGCGTTGGCCCTCAACGCGTTCGGGTGCGGAAACAACACGCCCACCGGATAATCGCCCGGCTTGAGCGAGTTGCCGCTAACGCAATGGGCCACGCGGTCGTCGATGCGGTCGAAGTAGCTCGGCCGCTCGGCGCCGCGTGATTGGCTAGGTTCGCCGATAAGCAGGTGCTGAATGCCGAGATGGTGCTTTTCTTCCCAGTATTCGGCCACCATCGCCGGACGGGTCCATTCGATCAGTTTCTCCAAGCGCCCGCGAGCGACCATGTCGAGTTCGGCGGTCGCCAGCCGCGCTTCGATCGCGGCCTTGGTTTGCGGCAAATAATCGTCGCGCACCAATGCGTCGAGGAGTTCTTGCTGCGCCTGCTCTTGGCGCAATGCCCGTGCTTTGCGAGCGGCGGGAGCGGCGTCTTCGGGCGGGGCCGGCAGACTCAAGACGTCGAGCCAGCGATCGATTTCCTGGGCCGAAATTGGCGGCAGCTTCCATGATTTCGGGTCGCTGGTCAGCCAAGTCTGCCGCGAGGCGTCCCAGATCGGCTGCAGCCCCTTGCGCGCTTCGGCGGAAAGCTTGGGATCGGCTACAAATCCCTTGAGACGCGTCATGACTTCGCAGGCGATCCGCGGCCGGGTCACCAGCCATTTCAGGCGCGCCGCGGCGCCTAACCGCTCGGCGTACTTCCCGGCATCGAGTCGAGCGATCAGGCGATCGATTTCCTCGGTCGAGATGTCGAGCGGCACAGGCGGCTCGGTAGGCGGCAGCTTCTTGAGCAACGGCTCGAGCCGGCTGCGGACCTCGAAAGACGTGTCCGGTTGCAGCAAGACTTCGTGAATCGCCTTGGCCAGCGGCTCTTGTTGCGCGGGCTCCTGGCTCAATTCGGCGAGGCTGGCGGCGGCGCGCTGCCGGATCTCGAAACGGGGGGCGTCGAGCTGCCCGATCAGCGCCGCGATGTTTGGCGCCGGACGGGGTTCGGCCGCTGCGGCCATCGGCGCCAGACTGAGGCCCGTCAGCCAGCACGCGAAGCCTGCCGCCAGCCGAGCCCGGCTCGGCAGCAGGCTTCGCAATTTCGATTCGAAGTAATCCACGGGCATAACAGTCCTCGGCGGCGGGCCGCCCCGGCGGCTTTGAACTTATACTTCACGCGGTCTGAAACGAGACATTCCTGCCGTGGGGCGGCCTTCCAGGCCGTCGGCCAAAGACGGCCTGGAAGGCCGCCCCACGATATGCGCACGCGATCATTATCGCCCGCGCGCCGTATTATGTATGATAAGCCAGCCAGTCGGTTCCGTCCAAGAGCGGCGGCTCGGGTCAGCTAATTATTCGCCGAGAATCCGCTTGACTTCGGCCCCCCATCCGGCCAGTCGCGATCAGCCACCACATTTTGAAATCGGCCAGCAACGACCAAAGCGGATAAGCGAACGTGGCCGGGCGGTTCTTTTCCACCAGCCAATGGCTGAGCCAGGCGAAGGCGTAGCCGCAAACGGGCGCCGCCAGCAGGAATAGCCATTGCCGCATCGCCAAGGCGGCCGCTAGCACGAGCAGGGCCAGGCTCGAGCCGCAGAAGTGCCAGAATCGCGTGGCCCGACGCCGATGCTCGCGCACGTAAAACGGCCAAAACTCGGCAAACGACTTCAAGCGATCCGGCGCCATGCTGGCCGGATATGATAACGCCTTTGCGGAGCCGGCGGCAAGCTTGACTCGTTGGATGGCGCGGATAGGCTCAATAATACTCCTCGACGATTAGGCGCTTTCCCATGTCGCGACGCAGATCCATCGGCTGGCCGATCACCCTCGGCGTGGTGATGATCGTACTGCTGGTGGCGTTGCTGGTCGGCTGGATCCTGCTGTCGTTCGGTTCGTGGAGCGTGCTGGCGGTCGGCGCCACGTTTTTGGTGCTGGTGCTCGTGGGCGTGATTTTGTATTTGACGATCGCGGTCAATCAAATCAGCCTCAACCAGCGTCAATCGAACTTTATCGACAGCGTGACGCACGAGTTGAAAAGCCCGATCGCCTCGCTCAAGCTGTATCTGCAAACGCTCAGCCGGCGCCAGGTCACCGAACAGCAGCAGGCCGATTTTTACCGGTTCATGCTCGACGATCTCGACCGGCTCGACATGCTCATCAACCACTTGCTCGACGCGGCCCGCCTGGACCAGTTGCCGATGGGGCAGGAAACTCGCGACGTGCGGCTCGACCTGGTGTTGCAAAGCTGCGCCGAAACGATCTGCCACCGGCGCCGCGTGCCGAGCGAGACGGTTTCCGTCGAGGCCGCGCCCAGCCTGGTGCGCGCTCGGCCGATGGACGTCGAAATCGTATTTCGCAACTTGATCGACAACGCGGTCAAGTATTCGGGGCCGCAAGCGCAAGTCTCCGTCGAGTCTTGGACGAACGGCCGCGGCGCGGTCGTCACGCGCGTCAGCGACAACGGACCGGGAATACCAGCCAAGCTGCGCCGCAAGATCTTCGGCCGTTTCGTCCGCTTGGGCAACGAATTGGAGCGCGCCAAAAGCGGCACCGGCCTGGGGCTTTACATCGTCCGCACCCTGGTCGGGCGAATGCGAGGTAAAATCAGCGTTCGCGGCCGCGGTTCGCAGCCCGGCACGGCGTTCGAGGTCGAATTGCCCGGCCAAGCCGCCGAAGCCGAGGCGCCCGACGTGCAGCCGGCCGTCGCCGCAAATGGTTGAAGGGCAGCCCAGAGACGATCCGCCATGACCGCACCCGCCCGACACATCCTCGTCGTCGAAGACGAAGGCCATCTGGCGATCGGCATCAAGTATAACCTGGAAGCCGAGGGCTACCGGGCGAGCGTGGCGGGCGACGGGCCGACCGCGCTGAAATTGATCCAGGAAAACCCCGGCGAGATCGACCTGGTGATTCTCGACTTGATGCTGCCGGGGATGAGCGGCTATGCCGTGTGCGAGTCGTTGCGCGAGGCGCAAAACCAGGTCCCGGTGTTGATGCTCAGCGCTCGCAGCCTTTCCGAAGACCGTATTCGCGGCTACGACGTCGGCGCCAATCAATATTTGCAGAAGCCTTTCGAACTCGAAGAGCTGCTGGCCATGGTGCGAAATCTCTTGCGCCTGCGTCCCTTGCCGGCAGGTGCGAATTACAAGGCGCCGGAACTCTACGAATTCGGACGAGTGAAAATCAATTTCGACACTTATGAAGCCGCGGTCGGCGATACCGAGCTGCGGCTCACGCCGATCGAGATGAACCTGCTCCGGTATTTCATCGAAAATGAAGGGCGCGTCATCAGCCGCGCCGAGTTATTGGAGCGGGTTTGGCGCCAGCCGAACATCGAGAACACTCGCACCGTCGACAACTTCGTGATGCGGCTACGCAAATACTTCGAAGAAGACCCCGCCAACCCCGGACACTTTCTCAGCGTCCGCGGCGCGGGATATCGCTTCGTTCGCAATGGCGGCAAAGACGAGCTCTGACGCGATAACCGTTAATTTTGGCGCAGGCCAAACCGTTGTCGCGAAGGTCGGCGGTCGGCGGGGGATTTTCAATAAGAGCGGACTTTGCCGCGCTCGATAATAGCGTTGCGGACGGCGAGTGGGAGAGACTTGCCGGCCGTAGCAGTCGGGCGGCACGGGCAACTCGGGGAAGACTCTCCGCGAGTCCGCCTTGGTCCCAGCGCCGCCGAAGCAGCAAGCGAGACCGTCCGCGGGCGCATCGAGCGCGAGCGCCCGCGGCGGTTTTGCCTTGCCGCAGCCTAGGGCCTCTTCAAGTCTGAGTTGATAGGTGAGGGGTGGCTGGCGGCAGAGCGAAGCGATGCCCCAGCGAACTGGGGCTTCGCCTAGGCTCAGCCGCCAGCCACCCTGGTCGACAGCATTCGTCAAAACATGGCTGACAGGGCACTAGGGCAGGCCATAACGCCTCGTTGGGCCCAGCAAACGCTCGATCGACTGCAGCGTTCGTTCGGTCGTTTTCCAGGCCAGCACTTCTTCGTCGAGATCGACGTTCGACCGCTCCAGCGCCTTTTGACGCAGTTTGCCCAGGCCGTTCAGCCCCGGCTGACCATAGGTTCCAGGGCCCGAGGCCAGCGTTTCCTGGTACAGGTTCTCGCCCAGCAGCAACAGTCCCTGCGGGTTCATGAACTTGGCCAGTTGGAGCTGCCCGATCTGCGAATACTGCGGTTGTCCGAACTGCTGGATCGAAACGTTGCCTTCGTCGCTGATCACGATGCCGATCGTGTTGATCGGAATCGAAATCTGCGGCTGCACCAATCGGCCGGTGCTAGCGGAGCCGAGGACCAGCAGGCCATTGGAATTGACCGCGAAATTCCCGGCACGGGTGTAGAGGAAGTTGTTAGTCGAAGGATCGATGACTTGGAAAAGGCCGTCGCCCTCGATCGCGACGTCCAGCGAACGCCCGGTCTCCTTGAGCGGGCCTTGGGCGAAGTCGAGTTCGACGCTTTGCACGCGGCAGCCGCGGCCGACGGCGATGCTCGCGGGGGCGTAGTTGTTGAATGCATCCTGGGCGCCGGGCAGCTTGAGTTGCTCGTACGGGCAACTCTCGACCGCGACGCGGCTGCGTTTGAAGGCGACCGTGTCGGCGTTGGCCAGGTTGTTGCCGATCACGGCGAGCTTGGTCTTCAAGGTCTTGATTGCTTCGCCCAGCACTTGCGACGCTGCTTCGCAGCCGCTGCGCGGGGCCTCGATTGACCCGCCCGCCGAGAGGCCGGCGAGCAGCGAGGGCGCATTTGCAGTTTCCAACTCGGGCGCTTGGGGCTCGATATGCACCGCCTTGACGATCTCGCCGGAGTTTGCCGAAGCAACCGCGTCGCCGCTATCTGCTACTTTGTTTGCCACGACGCGGCGCGTTTGCGAGCCTGGCGACCGCGGTATTGCAGCCGCCGATCCGCGGCGACCGTTCGATGGCTGCTCCGAGCAGCCCGGCAGGAAGCAAGCGGCGGTAAACAAAGCCAAAAAACGCATGCGAGTCATGGGAATCCTTTCCGAGATAAAACGGCGACCATTGAGAATTTGCTCTGAAAAGCCCGACCAGGGGTGGGGAACCCTAGCGGAAAGCTCCAGCGGCCACAAGATTGCCTTTTTTGGGGCTCTATTGGGCTGGCGGAGCTGCAATCCTTGTCCCGATTGCCAGGCAATCCAAAGATCGTCCTGTTTTTTGGCGGACCACGACCGTCGGTCAACTGTAGGACGGACCTCCGGTCCGTCTTGCCGTAGGGTGACGGACCGGAGGTCCGTCCTACGGGAGCCTAAAAAAAACAGGACGATCTCTCCAGCCCGTTGACACGATTTTGTCGGGCGGGTTATTGCCCTGAGAGGGTGGTCGTGAACAAAATGGAAACATCCTTGAGTGCTAAGTTTCCTCCCCGCTCCGGACGCACGCGATGCCGCCCTCGAAGCCTGAGGCGAGCGCGACCTTGCCCGATCAAGAGTTGATGCGCCGCATCCAGGCCGGCGAAGCGGGCCTGTTCGCGGAAATCGTGCGCCGCTACCAGGGCGCCTTGTTGCGGGTGGCTCGCAGCCGCTTGGGCCGGCCCGATTGGGCTGAAGACGCCGTGCAGGAGACGTTCTTGGCGGCCTTCAAAGCCCGCGATACCTACCGCGACGCCTACAGCTTTCGCACCTGGTTGTGGACGATCCTGCTGAACAAGTGCCGCCGTTCGGCCAGCGGCCATGCGCGGCAGCCTCGCGTTTCGTGTTGGACCGACGAAGCGGCCGGCATCGAGCAGGCATCGCTCGACCAGGCCCGTTCGGCTGACCTGGCCGAACAACCGCTTGAGCGCGTGCTGGCCCGCGAGCGCACTGAGTTGCTCGAAGCTTCACTGGCAGCCTTGCCGGGCGTGCAAGCCGACGCTTTGCGGCTGCGTTTTTTCGGGGGGCTGAAATTCGAAGAGATCGCCGAGGCGATGCAGTGCAGCCTGGGCACGGCGAAAAACCGCGTGCGTTGGGGGTTGATGCGTTTGGCCGATCACGTGTACTCGCTCCGCGCCAGTCAAGAGGGACGTCGATGATCCTCTGCGACGAAGTGTTCGAGATTCTCACCCGCGGTCCCTTTCCGACGGGGGCGCCCTCCGACGGCATCGTCGAATCGCATTTAAAGCAATGTGCTGGATGCCGAGAACTGGCCGAGGCGCTGCGGCCCGCGGTGGAACTGTTCCAAGAGGCTGTGACGCCCGAGGAGAGCCGGACGTTGCCCAGCTATTGGGGCGAACCGAGTTCGAATCTGGCGCCGTGGTTGATGATTGAAAAGGGCGCCGGCAGTCGAGTCGCCCAGCGCACGCGCCGCGCGGCGTCGCCTCGCGGTCGCTCGCGGCTGTCGTTGCCCTCGATCCCTGCCTTCTCGCTGCGCCCGGCGGCGCGGTTGGCGGCCGCTCTTCTGCTGGGTCTGGCACTGGCCGGTTTGTTGCGGCAGCTTGGCCCGGCCGAGGGCCTGCTGGGGCTGCGGACGCCGGGCGACGCCGCTGACCAAGGAGAAGTTCACTGGCTCTTGGCCGAGCGCGGCGCTTTCTGGTTCGACCGCAACGGATTGAGCCAACACTGTATTGCCGACGCTTCGGCGCCGATCGTCGTAGCCTCGCGGGGAGGCGATCGCTCGGCCGGTGGCGCCATCGAGTTGGCCTGCTGCAGTTCGTGCCATGTGGTCGATCGTTCCGTCCGCCAATTGTCCCAGCGGGCGATGTCGACGGTGGCGAACGCCTGCGGCGCCTGCCATCCCCCAATCGACTAAGAAACGCCCTGCTCGCGATGACGTTTTAACCGTTGCCATCGGCAAGTTCTCTCGCCCCCAAAAAACTTCGCCGATCGGCTCGGATTTTCGTTTACACTCGGGCTAGTTCGCATCAGACTAGGTCTGGGCAGGGTCTGGGCGAAGCGGTGAGTTCTGGTAAACTGTTCGGTGCTTGGGCGCCGCCTCTTCTCATCCATGAGCCCGAGCAATTGTTCGCGCGGCAAGGCGCCGTACAAGAACATCAGGGCCAAGCCATCGCCGTAACCGGCAAAAGCAGTCGAACCGGTACGGATTGCTTGAAATCACCCTAACCGCGGATTACGATTTTATCTTTCAAGGCCTCGCTTTTCGCACCAACGCTCAACGCGTCTAGATTCTCCGGAGCCCAAATCCATGCTTCGCAAAACGCCCCTCATGACGTGGGGAATTGTCCTTACGCTTTCCCTGCAGGCGTTCGGGCAGTTCGACGCGCTCGACGAACTGTACGGCAACGGCGTACACGCCTACAACGGCGGCAATTATGCCGAGGCCTACAACGAGCTCACGCGGGCGATCGACAACGGCAGCGCGGATCCGCGAGTGTATTACTACCGGGGATTGAGCTACCTGAAGCTCGGCCGCCCGCAGGAAGCGCAAAGCGACTTTGCGGAAGGCGCCAAGCTGGAGATGGCAGATAGCGACCGCTTTTACAACGTCAGCAAGTCCATGGAGCGAGTTCAAGGCCGCCCTCGCGCGCTGTTGGAACGCTATCGAGCCGCGGCTCGCCTGGCGGCGTTCCACGAGCGCGAACAAGCCCGGTTCGAGCGGTACGAACGCATTCGGCAAAACGAGCCGAACGTGCAGTTGAAACCCTCGCCCGCCGAAGCGCAGCCTGGGGAAGAACCCAGCGATGAGCCGGCGGCCGAGAAAAAGCCCGCAGCCGAAATGACCGACGACGAGCCGCCCCCGCCGGCGGACTTGGAAGAAAAGAAGCCTGCAGCACCCGCGGATGACGCTGAAGCTGCGGCGCCCGCCAAGAAAATCCCTGCCGGCAAGCTGGCCAAAGGCTTGTTAGGTTCGCTGACTCGCGGCGCCATGAAGACTGCTGCTGGTCAATCCCCCGGCGGCCAATCGGCCGGGGATCAGCCAGCCTCTGCCGAAAAGGCGCCCGCCGAGAAGCCCGCCGACGGCGACCCGTTCGCCAACTAGCTTCGCAGGTGATTTTGGCCATTGTGCCGCTATGGATTCTGTGCCGCTATGGCTTCTGTGCCGCTGCGGACGCCAAGACGCGTATCCTCGCCGGCGCCCAGGGCATCCTCAATCTCGAGTTTCCGCCATGCCTTGCCGTTCTCCGTGGCGCGATCGATTCACCCGCAAGCTGTTGCGCGTCGCGAGCGTTTTTTCAGCCAGCCTGGCCATTACTTTATCGGCCATGGTCGCTGGCGGCGCCCAGCCTTCGATCGGCAATCTTTCGACGCGCGGTTTGCAAGCGGGCGCCACGACCACGCTGGTGATTGACGGCGCCGACCTTTTGCCCGAACCGCGGTTGCTGCTCAGCGCTCCGATCGCGCAGCAAACCGTGAAGCCGGGCGCCGCAGCCAACCAGGTGCAAATCGACGTGACGCTCGATGCCAGCATGGCGCCGGGCGTTTATCAATTGCGGCTAGCCACCGCCCAGGGCGTTTCGGCGCCGGTGGCGGTCGGCATCGATCGTCTGCCCGAGTTGCCCTTCGCCCCGGAAGTCTCTGCTTTGCCGGTCGCGCTGAACGGTTCGCTGCAAGGCGCCGCGGTGCTGCGGACCTCGTTCACGGGGCACAAAGGGCAAGCGATTCTGATCGACGTCGAAGGCCGCCGCTTGGGCGTCGAACTCAACCCGGTCTTGCACCTGCTCGACGGCCGCAACGTGCAATTGGCCTGGGCGCAGCCTTCGCTCACGTTATCGGGCGATGCGAGGATCGCGGCGACGCTGCCGGCCGATGGTCGCTATACGGTTGAATTGCACGACGCGCTTTACCGCGGCCCGGCGCCCGGCGCCTTTCGCTTGAAGATCGGCTCGCTGCCCTATGCCGATTTGGCGTATCCCCTGGCCGTTCGCCGCGGCGTGAAGACATCGCTCGAATTCGCCTCGGCCAACCTGCCTGCCGACGCTCGCGCCGAAGCTCTCGAAACGCTCGCCTCCGGCGAAGCGCCGGCGCCTTGGCCGGCCGTCGAAATGCTCAGCGGCGTGCATCCGCGGCTGATCTATTCCGACCATGATGAAGTGCTGGAGGCCGCGCCGCCGGCGGGACAGCTCCAACAAGCCGCTCCGCCAATCGGCATCAGCGGGCGGTTGGCCGCCGCACGAGAGACCGATCGTTATCAACTGGCGGTGACGCCGGGCCAGGCGCTGCGAATCGACGTGCTGGCCGCCCGCGTTGGCTCGCCGCTCGACGGCGTGTTGACAATTAGCAAGCCGACCGGTGGCGAGCTGGCACGCAGCGACGATCGCCCCGCCACGACCGACCCAGGACTCGACTTCACCGTACCGGCCGGAGCGAACTCGATCGTGCTTGCGCTTAACGACCTTGAGGGCCGCGGCGGGCCGAACTACGTCTACCGGCTCTCGGTCGAGCCGCTCGGCCAGCCCGACTATAGCCTCTCGCTACAGGCTGACCGCGAAGCGTTGCCCCGTCGAGGCGCGAGCTTGTTGCGGGTGCGCGCCAATCGTGCGGGCTATAACGGGCCGATCAAGCTTTCGATCCCTGACTTGCCGCCCGGCATCACTGTAACTGGAAATGAAATTCCCGCCGGGGCGACCGACGCGCTGGTGACGCTGCTGCCCGGCGATCAACTGGCGCCGCCTGTCGTAACGATGATCGTCGGCGAAAGCGCCGAGCCGAATATGTCGCTGCGGCGCGTCGCGATAGCGGCCGAAACGCCGGCCTCGCAGGCGCAGCCCTGGCTGCGGCGCGAATTGGCGTTCGCCGGCGCGCAGCCCTTGCCAATTTCGATTTCCTGGGCCGGCTCGTCGCCAGAGACCGTGCTCCCGCTGGGTTCCAGTGTTACGTTCGAGGTGCAAATTAACCGGGCGGCGGGCGTCGCCGGGCCGGTGCGATTGTCGCTCGTAACCACGCAGATCATCCCGAAAAAGACGATCAAAGAAAACAACCAAGACAAGCAGGTCGACGATCTCGACCGGGCCTTACGGCTCGACTCGCAACCGACGATCGCCGCCGGCCAGACGTCCGGCGCGGCATCCGTGCTCGTGCCGGGCGATTTGCCGGCGATCGCCTACGACCTGGCGTTGCAAGCCGACTTACTTTCGGCCGACGGCAACACGGTGCTGGCCAGTGCGTTCACCCCTGCCCGCAGAATGTCGACGACAACGCCCTTCGTGATCGCGCTGGCGGGCGAAGCGAAAGTCGAGGCCAAGGCCGGCTCGGGTGAGACGGGCAAGTTGACCGGAACGATCCGGCGGCTGGGCGATTTCAAGCAGCCGTTGACGTTAACGCTCGCCGGGCTGCCGGCTGAATTGCCGCCGCCCGAAGTGACGCTGGCGCCCGAGCAGAGCGAGTTTGCGCTGCCGGTGGCGTTTCCTTTCGGCTCAGCGCCTGGCTCCTTGGCGAATGTGAAGCTGGTCGCCTCCAGCCGGCTGAATCCGACCACGGTCGTCAAATCGAATGAACTGCCCGTCGAGGTCACCGTCGTGCCGGGCGGTCCGCCGCCAGCGCTCTACAAGCTGTTCGAAGACGAGTCGTCGTTTTTGGCGCTACTGACCGAAGGGGGCGGGCAAGCGACGCTGGAAACCGCCGACCGCTACTCGGGCCAGGCGGCGATGAAGGTCACGCCCGATCAGAAATTCCGCTCGAAGCTGCCGGGCCTCGGCGTGAAGATCGCGGAGAACCCCGGCGAGGGCGAATATCGCTACTTGCAATTCGCCTGGAAGAAGCAGGGCGGCGCGAACATTCTGTTGCAGCTCAACGCCAACGGCGCCTTCGGCCCCTTGGCCGGCGCCCCGACGCCCGCCTATCGCTACGAAGCCGGCGCGGCGAACCCCTACAAAGCTGCGGCCATCAAGCTCGACGAAAAACTGCCCGGCGGCTGGACGGTGGTGACGCGAGATCTGTTCGCCGATTTCGGCGCCTTCTCGCTCGACGGCTTGGCCTTCACGGCCAGCGACGGCGAGTTCGCCTTGTTCGACCATATCTATCTCGGCCGTTCGACGCGAGATTTCGAGTTGGCGAAGCCGTAGCGTCGCCGCCGGCGCGGTAGAATGCGGGGCATGTCGCACGTCTCCAAGCCGCTCAAGATTGCCATCGGGTTCTCGATAGCCGCCGTGCTATTGGCCGTCTTGGCCTCCGTAATTTCGGCAAGCAAGAGCTCGTTCTTGAAGGGCTACTTGCCGATCCTGGGCGCGATTCTATTCTTCGCCGGGCTCATCGCCGCGATTGCGCTGCTGGTGACGATCGGTCTCTACATTCTCGCCCCGCTCGATCGCGCGGCGCGGCATCTGAGGCGGCCGACGCAATTCACGATGGTCGATTTCCTGAGCCTGATGTTCCTATTCCAATTGCCGATGGCGGCCCTGCGCGGCTGGGCGAGCCTTCGCGAGGAGCCGGCGATTTGGATCTTTTACGCCTTCGGCTGGTTGGCGACAGCCGCCATGTGGGCTTCGAGCGTTCGCACCTTGTCGCGAGCCGGCATCGAAAACACCTGGCATCGCGGCGTGTTTCTGGCGTTCGTCCTGCCGGCCGCTTATTTCGGCTCGATTGTGTTTACGGCCTCGCTCTTCGTAGCCGTTGTCGCTCTGTTCGTCGAGGGCGCACCGTCGAAAGCGGGCGCGGCGGCGCTGTTCGCCCTCGATAGCGGTTTGCTCTTGGCCTTCTTCCTCTCGGCGAAGTTCGTGCGCAAAATGGTGGCGGCCAGCGGCGCCGAGGCGGAGATCGATTCGAAGTACGACGAGACGGGATCGCGAGAATCGTCCGAATCCCTCGCAGAGCCGATGCCGGGAGCCGAAGCGAATGTGGATCATTCTTGATGTCATCCGCTGGACCGGCGTGCTGTTTTTCGCCGTGATTGCGGCCCGCCTGGCGGGCGCCATGGTCGACTTCTGGACTGGGCGCAGCGAAGACGAACCCGAACAGGACGGCTGGCGCTGGTGGCTGACCTGGGCCATTTTGCTGTCGGTCGGCGCCTCGCTGGTCGACTTGCAGTTCGGCGGCTTCTATTCGTTCAACGATCCGGCCGGAGTGAACTGGCAGTTCGACGGACACGGCTGGCCGTTGGTGCATCAGCATTCCTTGCTGCAGTCCGGGGAATTGCACCGCACGGCCGACGTCGCGATTTACTTCGCCGCGCTGGCCGTCAATCTGCTGTCGCTCGCGATCTTGCTGGCCGCGGCGAAATTCGTCGTCGGTCGCTGGTTGCTAGGAGTCGCCGGATTGCGACGAACCTGGCGGACGTTCGTCGCCGTCGCGGCGGGTTGGCTTGCGGCGCTTGCCGGCGTGTTGTGGATCGAGCGCTGGTTCGCGGCGCCGGTCGCCGTGCCCGGCACGGCGATCCTGTTTTACACGCCGCTGGTGCATTTGCCCTGGTACAGTCGCGGGCCGGTCGTGTTCGGGCTGGCATGCGCGCTGTTCGTCGTCGGCTGGTGGGTCGTGCGAGGGGCGAAGGCGTTCGTTCGACTCAGAGACGAAGGCGTGCTCTGATCTATTTCGCCTCTCGTCTATTTTGATTCTAGAGCCAGCACGCAGCGTAGTCCGACAGCGTCGTCCTTCAGACTCTTGTCGGCCGCTCGGCGGAAGCTGCTCGTGAGCCGCTCGGCGTTGTCTTTCCAACTCCCTCCGCGCAGCACGCCCCGCTTGTCGTCGCCGCCCGCGGTCCAGGCCGAACCGTCGGCCGGCGCGGCGGCGTAATCGTCGTGCCAGGCGTCGGCGCACCATTCCCAGAGATAGCCGTGAACGTCGTAAAGCTGCCAGGCGTTGGGCTTCTTGGCGCCGACCGGCGGATCGTTGCCGGTCGCGTTGCCGTGATGCCAGCCGTAGTCGTCCAGTTGCGACGGATCGTCGCCGAACGAATAGCGCGTCCTCGTGCCAGACCGGGCCGCATACTCCCACTCGGCCTCGCTCGGCAGCCGGATCGCTTCGTTCGCTCCGATCAGCTTCGCCGCTCGCATCAGTTCGGTCGCCTTGCGGCAGAACGCCTGGGCGTCGGCGAAGGAGAGCATTTCGACTGAATTCCGCGGGCCTTTCCATTTGCTCGGGTTCTCGCCCATCACCGCCACCCACAGGTTTTGCGGAACCTCGTAGCGGGCGATTCGAAACTTGAGCGCCAGCTTCACGCGATGCGCCGGCCGCTCGGCCTCGCCCGCCATGTCGTCGCCCATCGTGAATTCGCCGGGGAACTTCCCTTCGCCCGGCGTGATCGGGATGAATTCTTCGCGAAAGGCCTTCAGCAATTCGAGCTGCGGCTTGGTTGGTTCGGCGGAAATTACGGCGGTCACAAGCAGTACAGGAAGCGAAAGCATCAGGCGGACCTCGCATGCTGGTTTTTTGGCATCTTACTCCCTCTCTCCTCGCACGAAATCAATGAAGCCTTGATCGATGTCGACGCTGACGAGTTTGACCCGTAGGCGATGGCCGACGTCGAGTCCCTCAGTCCCTTCGACCAGCTTTCCCTCGACCGGCGGTTCGAGAACTCGAACCCAGGTGCCCTTCTCGGCGGCGCCCGTCACCAAGGCGTCGAAGCTTTCGCCGAGACGCTCGGCGAGAAACAACGCGGCGGCCGATTTGCGCACTCGCCGTTCCACTTTGTTGGCGGCGTCTTCCTGCAGGGTGCAATGCCGGGCCAACCACTCCAACTCGTCCTCGCCGTAAGGAACCGCGGTTGCAGAGATGGTCGCCTTGAGGAGGCGTTGGGTGATCAGATCGGGATAGCGACGGTTGGGGGCCGTGGAATGCGTATAGTCGCGGACCGCCAACCCAAAGTGCCCCGGCGGTTTTTGGCCCGGCAATTCCGCCACGTATTCGCCTCGACCCAGCAGTTTGACGATGGTTAACGACAAATCCGGAAACCGCAGAGGGTCGGCTTCGCGCTGCTTGCGCAGGAACTTGGATAGCGCCACGGCGCTGGGTTCGGCGGGCAGCGTCTCGCCATGCTCGGCCGCGACCTCGACGATTCGATCCCATCGTTGTGGCGAACGAACGACCCGTCGCAAACTGGGCGAACGGCGTTGTTCCAGAAACCTGGCCGAGACTCCATTGGCGCCGATCATGAAGTCTTCGATCAATTCCCGGGCGCAATTCGTAAGCTCTTGCTCCAGGCCTACGATCTGGCTGTCGCTGACTAGCGCCCGCGGCTCGAGCGTTCGCAGATCCAGCGCGCCGTGCTCATGGCGCAGCTCTTTCATGGCCTGCGATACGCGCCACTGCAATCGCAACTGCTCGGCCATTCCGGAAACGGCGGCCACCCTGGCGGGCATGGCGCCTTTGCCATCGAGCCAGTCGGCGACGCTGTGATAAGCCAGCTTGGCTTTGTTTCTGACGATCGCTCGATGGATCGCGCCGTGGACGAGCGAACCGTCTGGCGCCATGACCATCTCCGTCACGACTGCGGTGCGGTCCTGACCTTCGCAGAGCGAGGTCAAGTCTGTCGAGAGTTTCTCCGGCAACATGGTGAATATTTGGGCGGCCGTGTACACCGAAGTCGTGTTGAGCTGAGCATGTTGATCGATTGGCGTGCCGGCGGCGACGAGCGAGTCCACGTCGGCGATGGCCACGAGCACCTTCGTCTCCCCGCCCTTCAACTCCTCGGCGACCGTCAGTTGATCGAGATCGCGCGAATCGTCGTTATCTATCGAACACCACGGCAGATCGCGCAGGTCCAGCTCGCCGTCGCAGCGGTGCGCGGGCGATTGGATCGAGTGCAATTGTCGCAACGCGGCCTCTGGGAAGTCGGGGGCCAGCCCGCGTTCGAGCATGGCACGGCGGGCAATTTCTCTGAGTCGGCGAAATCCGTCGGCGGCCGCGTTCATGGCGATGGTTCCTGAGGTTGATTTCGTCGCCTGAAATCACGGCGAATTCGCTCGCGTCAGCAAGTCTCTTTGTTTGAGCCAGTCGGCGGCGCGCTGCGGCCAGGTGTTGACGTTATGGCCCGTGTCGCGCATCCCGTAGCCGTGGCCGCCGGTGGCGTAAATGTGCAACTCGGTCGGCACGCCGGCCTTCCGCAATTCCGTGGCGATGTGCAGGCTGCTGAAGACGGTCACGGGATCGTCCCAGGCATGGACCAAAAACGTCGGCGGGGCGTTCTTCGTGATCGTGACGTCTTCCCGCAGCTTTGTCGGCTCTCCCTTCTTCTCGAAGTAGGCCGGATAGATCAACATCGCGAAGTCGGGCCGGAACGAAACCTGATCGATCTCGTCGATCGGTTCGTATTGGCGGTCGGCGAAGTACGAAGTCAAGCCGGCGGTTTCGCCGCCCGCGGAAAAGCCCAGGATGCCGATCCGCTGCGGGTCGATTTCCCACTCCTTCGCTTTGGCGCGGACCAGGCTGATTGCCCGCTGCGCGTCTTGCACCGCAGCCAACCAGCGCTTGCCGTCAGGCGTGCGGGTGGGGACGCGATACTTGAGCACGATGCCGGTCACGCCGAGCGTCGTCAGCCATTCGGCGACTTCAGTTCCCTCATGATTCAGCGCCAGAATCTGGTGTCCGCCGCCGGGGCAGATGATGATTGCCGTGCCCGAGTCCTTGTCTTTCGCGGGTCGATACAGCGAAACGGTGGGGATGGAAACGTTCGTCAAGCGGATGATCGGCTTGCCGCCCGCATCTTTTTGACCTGGCTTGGTCACGTTCTGCTCGGGCGGCAGCTCCTTGGTTTCTCCTGGCGGCTTGCCGGGCCAGATCGGCTGCACGAGGGTGGGTTTCGTCTCCTCCGCGCGAAGCGGCGCCAGCGGAAACGACGCGACGACCGCCAACAGGCCGGCGAACCCACTGACAAGAAGCTTTTTGATCGGCATGTTGTTTCTCGCAAAAAGATGCAATCGGACGGCGGACCGCGCTCAGCCGCCGCCGCCAGCATCCTCGACGCGGCCGCAGAATTCAACCGACGCCTCGCAAAATTTGCCGCTCTTCGAACCGCTGCCGCCGTCGCCGCGGGCTGTCGCGGGCTGTCGCGGGCTGTCGCGGGCTGTCGCGGCAGGCGGGCGGCGACGATCGCAAACGCCGCCGCCAAAATGCCGATTGCCAGGGCGAAACTGAAAGGCAACCCGGATGCCGCAGCGACCGATTGCCGCTTCCTCGGGGCCACTTTACCATAATCGCTCGATTTCATTCATCAACTGAGCTTGATATAATCGCAGCATCGCGGTTCGGTCAAGCGCGGGGCTTCTCCACCGGATACCGGGAACCTTGAAATGCGAAGACCCGCTTGTTGTTGCAATTCTCGAAGCGGCTGGCGCCAGTTGCTCCCTATCGCTGCGATCGTTGTGGCCGCGGCGGCGACCTCGCGAGCGGATGATTGGCCCCAGTTTCGCGGGCCGAACTCGAGCGGCATTTCGACCGGTAAGGCGCCGCTGCCGGTGAAGTTCTCGGCCAAAGAGAACGTGCGCTGGTCGGCGGAGATCGGCGATGGCATCGGCGGCGCGGTCGTGGCCGACGGGCGATTGTTCGTCAGCGGCATGACGGCCGACGAAACCGTCAGCCTGTTCGCCTTCGACGCGGCCGATGGAAAATTGCTTTGGAAGCGCGACTGGCCGACCGGCCCGCTGGCCGAGATTCACCAGACCAACAGCCACGCCAGCACCACGCCGGCGGCTGATGGCGAGCGAGTCTATTTCTACTTCAGCACGCTCGGGCTGCTGGCCGTCGATGCACGCTCGGGCGCCGACGTCTGGAAGCAGCCGCTGCCCACGCCGTTTTTCGTGTTCAAGTGGGGGCCGGGCATGTCGCCGGTGTTGTACCGCGATCTGGTGCTGTTCTGCCAGGACGACGATTTGTTTCCGGCCTTCTACGCCTTCGATAAAGCCACCGGCAAATTGCGGTGGAAAGACGAGCGGCTCGATATGGCGGTCAACTACACGCATCCGGTCGTCTGCACGGCCGGCGGGCGCGACGACATCGTCGTGGCCGGCACGGGCATGCTGATCGGTTACGATCCCGAAACCGGTCGACGGCGGTGGTACGCAAAAACGCTGTTGCGCAACATCAAGACCACGCCCGTCGTCGTCGACGACGTGATTTACATCTCGCTGCAAAGCAAGGGCATCGCGAACCAGTGGCTGGATTCGGTGGACCGCGTCGAAACGGGCAACAGCGACGGAAAGCTCTCGAAAAACGAGGTGCAGGCGTTCGTCGGCGCCACGAAGGTTCCCGAGGCGTTCTTCGACAAGACCTTCGGCCGCGGCGACCTCAACCAGGACGGCTTTCTCGAAGGCGAAGAACTGGATATTGCGTTTTTGCATCCCGACAACGTCGCCGGGGCCCGTTTCTCCGCCGAGAACGCCGCCGAAGAATTCATTCTGGCCGTTCGCTGCGGCGGGCAAGGCGACGTCACCGAATCGCACCTGCTCTGGAAGCATCCGACCAAGCACACCGACCACATCGTTTCGCCGCTAGTGCTCGACGGCCGAATGCTGCTGGTGAAAGAGGGCGGCATCAGCACGCTGTTCGAGACGGTCGAGGGCCGGCCGCTGCGGGGACCGAAACGGATTGGTAACGGCGGCGGCTATTTCGCCTCGCCCGTCTGCGGCGACGGCAAGATTTACGTCGCCGGCGAAAATGGAAATGTCGTGGTGCTCAAAAACAGCCCCGACTACGAACAGCTTGCCGTCAACGACCTCGGCGAGAGCATCATCGCCACGCCGGCGATCGCCGAGGGGAGTCTGTTCTTCCGCACGCGCTCGAAAATTCTGTGCATCGGCGACGGCGCGACGGCCAAGTAGACAAAATGGTTGGACCAGTCGCCCGCGTCTGGCGCGGATTACCTTTGAAATCAGGGGGTAATCCTTTTTCTCAGGCAGTGCCGCAACGAGAGGA
>Ga0307374_10001314_pt1 | contig 45909 bp, 24 predicted proteins | sample OX3MG_FD_202532 | JGI IMG/M metagenome (GOLD analysis project Ga0307374, IMG submission 202532) | Soil microbial communities from Risofladan, Vaasa, Finland - OX-3 | ecosystem: Environmental > Terrestrial > Soil > Coastal area > Acid sulfate soil | place: Finland: Risofladan, Vaasa | collected...
TTTCACGAACTCCTGGTTTTTCAAATAATTTTCATAAACGTGCGCCGGGTCCTTCGAAGGGTTCTCCTCGATCTCGATGCGTTCAGCATTCCGGTAGTCCCAGTCGTCCGTTGATGAATAGCGTATAATTGCTCCAGCCATTTTTTTGTCTGGTGTCTCTTTCACCGTCGGGAGGAGCACCGTGATGTCCGGCCTTTTCCCGCCTTCCTTCCCCAGATCTATCCAGCAGAAAGCATCCTCCATCCACTTTTCCACAACTATTTTCTTCAGCACCGCCAGGTGTATCGGGCCGCCAGCTCTCTGGGACTTTGGCGTGAAGAAATCAATGAAAAATTCCGCATGCGCCTCTGTCGTGGTGTAAACGGTTGCCCGCCTCCTTTCAAGATCGTCCATATTTTTAGGACGCACCCTTTTACCTACTGGAACGTCGTTGTCATCCTTTCCCCTGAACACGTAGTCATAGTCTCCAAAACTTTTCTTGAAGTAGCGCATACGCGTAAGATCTTCGAGGGCGTTGTAGATCGTGGTCGAGTCCCACTTGTACTTTCTGTAGAACTCGCTGGTGAGCCTGTTGTACTCGAGCTTGGAATAACCAATGGGATCAAGATACGGCCTGACCATGACGTACCACTGTGATGGCGTCCACCATGGGTAATTCGCTGTATTCTCCCCCGCTGTTTTGTAAATCAGGTCTTTTGCTTCGTGAGCGCCGCCGAACCTGCTTTCCATTATGCCTCCCATGTACTGCTTGACCTGCTCCTCAGTGTAGGCGAATGGATACTCTTCGTCAGCTTTCGGGAATGTGCACGCTAGCGACCTCACTTCGCTCGAATAGATCGGGTTCTTCCTTAACCTTGTGTCGTGACCGGCGATTCCAATTATCTCCTTTGCAACCTGTTCTGCTCTAACAGGGTCGAGAAGTTTCGCTACATATCTCGCATCTTCCGATCCCATCCTATGCGATACGATCATTCCCACGTTGCCCGAGAGCGTGCTGAGCAGCGATTTGTCAAGCAGGTCCAGATTCTGATGCGCCATGTAGAGGAACAGTTTGAACTTCCTTGCTTCGCTCAGGATGGTGCTTATGGTGCTCAGCTTGCTCACCCATTGGAACTCGTCCATCGCAAGCACCATGTTTGTCATCTCTGGAGCCGGGCGGCTGGCATGTTCGAACTCTCTTGCCTGTTTCAGCGCCTCGCTGAAGATGTTCATTATCACGAGGCTCATGATGAGCTTTCTGAAATCTTCGTCTGGAATGAGCGCCCTCGGCAGCCTGAAAATGGTGACGATTCCGGGCTTCCGTATCTCGCTCCAGTCAATCGTTGTTTCCCTGCTGCAGAACGTGCGCGTAGTTATCGAGTTCCCGGGCAGAACGAAGTTTGAAATCCTGTTCATGATGGGCGAGAAAGCGTTCTGTTCGAGCTCGGCTATCGCCTCGATCGTCTTCTGGACTATCTCGTCGGGTATCCCCCTGTTCTTCAGCTTCGCCCGGAGCTCAGCCCTGTCTTTGCGCCCCTGGGCATACATTTCCCCCATGAACAGGTAGAGATCCCTGAACGTCGGGTTGTCGCCGAAGCTGTACAGAAAGTGGAGAGCGCCCTTGAAGATCCACATCAATCTCGGCGCGTTTGTGGGATCGGTGTTCAACACGTCTGTGATTACGCTGGAGAGGAATCCCACTCTGTCCTTGACGATCTCGACCCTGTTTCCAAAGTCTTTTGGAAGTGCAAGCGGGTTTATGGAAAACGTGACGTACGTCGGGTCGAGTATTATCACTCTTCCCAGAGGTCGAATCATCCTTGCAAATTCCATGGAGGCGTAGCCGTGTGGATCGACAAGGACGACGGCAGTGGGGAACTTTTTCTGGTTCTCGGGCTCGAGAAGGTGGCGCAGCATGTAGAGGAGAGTGTTGGTCTTTCCAGCCCCAGTAGCTCCGAGGATCCACGTATGCCCCATGTAATCCTCGATGGTCAGATCGAATTGGTTGCGAGGTTTCATCTTTCTTTCGCTTACACAGAGCTCCTACATCCTATAACGAAGGGAAAACGGCATGCGCCATTTTTCTTTCAGCGCGCCCACTTTTGTCTCAGAAATTTGAGGGGAACGTTCTGGTTACGGGGACTACCGTGCGTATCGGGCTGAGGAACAAAAACTTACTCAATGCTCATTTGGACCATGTTGCCCTAGCTTCCAGGATGTTTTAGCCTGCGATGGCCTTGGAACTGCATGCGCAAGATTCTCCTTCTGCTGTCATTGGCACTCTTCCTAGTGATTGCTTGCGGTAGAACTACAACATCTTTCGCACAACAACAGCCGATGTGCACTACCACGGTGAACGTGAGCTCTGTGTATGGAGCAACTTCTGGATCTGGCTCCTACGTCTGCGGTGCAAGCGTGACTTTCGGGGTGTCTCCTACAACATTCACCGACGGAAATGTCAGGCATGTCTTTTCTGGCTGGTCTTGTACTGGGGCAGGCTGCTATTCCGGTTCAGCAGATACTGCGCAACTGACCACTGGAGGGGACAACTCCGTCATTGCAGAAACGGCTCTTTGGAACACTGAGTACCTACTCACGATATCATCCACTCCTTCGGGAGCAGGAGAAACGAATCCAATCGGGAGCCTCTGGGAGAGTCCAGGCGTGTCGGTCGCCGTAGCCCAGTACGTCACACGGGCTGACTGGTTTTTTGCTTATTGGTCGCTCGACGGTCAAAATGCAGGCTCTTCCTCCTCGTTTATCGTAACAATGGAGTCTCCGCATTCGCTTGCGGCAAACTTTGTCTCAGTCAACATCACTTCGAAGATGCTGAATGTCACCAATGGTTCGCAAGGAGTGATGCGTAATCCCGACGGAACGTTCTACCGCGGGGATGCCTTTGGGATTTCCTACAACATTTCAGTGGTGGGTGCGGTGCTTCCTTCGAACATACTTGTGAATGCAAACTTTGCATATCCTCCGTTTACACTGGAACTGATGAACGATGAGAACGACATTGCAATGTTTTCTGTCTCCCAGAATTGCTCATATGCACCACACGTGGTGACGGCGACTCCGTATCTTTTGAACGAAGTAGGTAACGAGACGATTGCGGCGCCTTCTTCAATAGTCAGCCAGCAGCCGTTTGCGGTCGTGAAGTACGATCCTCTATTCGCGTACATCACATACATGGAATACAACAACCTGAGCTCATCCACGTATGCAAGACCGTTCCTCACCCTGGCGAGGTACGACGGCAACGCTCCCAGCTACTCATATTTAGGGAATGCAAACACGGATCCATTCAACGCCTACAACGCAACTGGCGAAAGGGCCATCATAAACAATTTTTCTTTTTCAGTTGATGGACGGAGCGTTCAGGGAATCAATTCAGTAAGCCTCACCTCCTCGACTAGCGCCCTAAATTACGATGAACATGGTAACCTTGATGTGGGAGTCCAGATGCTGAACAGGACGTATCCAGGCGGCATCACTTTCCATTCTGTCTACAAGTTCTACTTCAAAGCAAACCTGAGCAACACACTCATCGGCAATGATGGGATCATCTATTTCAATGTCACCGAATCCGCTTGGTATTCTCAGGGTCAACTGCGGTACTCGGACTTCAACACCTCGTATCTCTATGAGCCTGTGTTTTACAACGGTTACCTCGTGTTTTCAGAATACAGTATTGCCAATTACAACATATCAGTGGTCGTTCACAATCCAGATCCGCTCGACCCATATCTCATCCAGGGGGTGGTAGCAAGATTTGGAAATGATTCGCGAGTTATAGACACATTCGAGCAAGATCTGTATCCCGCTTACTCCTCGACGATTGTGCTGAAGCCATTTTTCTCAAATTCAACAGAGGTGGTGTTCTTGGTGAACCAGACGAATATCATGACTCCACAATCTCTGGGCGTACCATACTTCACAATCTCAGTGCGCGGATTCCCTGGGATAACCAAATATCAGTACAACCAGGGCAATCCGCCATCATATTTGGGACAGCCGGTTACATCATACGGGCAGGTTTTCCAGAACATCACCTACAATGTCAACGATGAGTACAGCCTGTTTGCGATGAACGACTTTGCTCCTCCGGCTCCATTTCCAAATTTTATGGGGTACTTCCTTGCTCAATCGAATGGTTACCAGATTGTGATGCAGCCGATTAGTTTCTCATTCACCGGCCCAGCATCGTATCTTGCGAGAACGTATGGCGATCCGCAGGCTCCGTTCTTTGTTACGGAAGAACCGGGGAACCTGACAAAGGACTACGCAATGCTCTACGGCCAAAATGTGACCATACACCCCAATTTTGTAGGCGGGGGGATAATCGGAGTAGAGGTTTCAAGGGAGGGGAATGGCTCGATATTCTATGTGGCAACGATCCAGATAGCCAGCGAGAGCGGAGGGATGGCGCAGCTATGGGTTAGGAGCGACACGGGGCAGATCCTTTACAACGAAACAATAGCAAGCAGTTTTCCTGTGATAGTCTCATTCAATCCGCCAGGCTACGTCGGGACATACATGTTTGATTTCCCAGCCTACTCGAACGGCACCGTCTCAATAGACTTGAATGGGTCGTGGGGCGCTTTGAACGCAATAGCAGGCATACCAGTAACTTCGAATTATGGCGCGCCTCCATCATCGCTGATCATCGCGCAGATCATGGACATTGTCTGGTGTCTTTTCGTGCCGATTCTGTTCGTATTCTGGTTCGCCGTCGTATTTTTCAAGCTGAAGAGTGGAGAAACGTCAGCTCCTAGCGCATCCTATCCCTGAGAGTGATTGAGTAAACTACCCATGGCTAAAAGCTGATGGGCTTTTCCCTTTCCAGAATCATCGGAGGCACCGCCACTCGACTCTGGGTCATCGGAGACGTGCGAAAGAGCCCATTTACAGGGACTCTCCTATTGGAAATCTGGATCGCGTCAGAATGGGCATTCGGATTGATCCGCTCCAGCAGGGTCTTGACGGCCACAGCCAAGCTCGCTTTCCTGTCCGAGTTGACTGTGAGACCGCATTCTTTGCATCTGAACAGGGTGTAGTTTTTTCCGTCGTGGTGAAGAAAGAGAATATCAAAAAACCTAGATTGCGACCGTGTCGTTTTTCCTATTGTCGAGCATGGATAATGTTCCTCGCTCGATAGGATTCTCCTTTCGTATGAGCAAACGAATACCAAAGCCAGCGACAACGAGCCCCAGGATTGCGAGGATGGCCATCCCTACGTAAACTTCTTGGTAATACAGCAATAAGGAAGGAGCGCACCCGCCAAGACAAGGTGGTCCTTCGTCTTCCATATAGAACAAGTAGGAATAGATCGCGAAGAACATCGCCAAGACACCACCCGCCAAGACTTCCGACCCCAGGAAATGTCGTCTTTCAGCGGTCTTCCCACCGAGACTTCCAAAAGTTAGAACGACGCTGATTAACAAAATACAAACCGGAAATAGTAGCCCGGAGAAAGCAATTACAGTATGTATCAGGTCCACAAAGAACAAGGGGATTGCCAAGACACCTGCCGACAAGAGCGGCACCCACAGAAAATTTTGCTTGTTCGCGGCGCTCACTCTGAAATTCACAAAAGACAGAGTGACGCCGAATAACATGACTCCAACTGAAACCAGCAAAGCGAGCAAATAGAAGGCACCAAGGGGATTCTGAAATCCAGAAAAATGGATTATCATCGTTTCCCAGCTTATGCCTTCTGCGAATGTCGCTAACAAGAACAGTACAGCAGAAACGACTAACACGGCTTTCGCTATCCAGTTTGGTATCATTGGCTTTGAATCTGAGCTAGCCAACCGACATCACGCACCAACAGATGCTTGATCTTATCCAAATCCAATTTTGGGGTGGATACAGATGAGAAATTTGGAGAGGCAGACCTCAACTAGCCCCAGAGCTTCTGAAGATCTCCAATACTGCAGCAAGACGAATAATAGAATGTTACCGTCGGGCTGGAACTAGGAATGTTTGCATCGAGATTCCACGAGTTGCTGGAAAGCGCCCAAGTGTTGTCAAAGTATGAGTTCGGCCCATGTATCGAATATGCTTGCGGTATTGCAGTCCAACCTCCATTCATCCAATATGAAGGATTCTGGAAATCTACATTGAAAGTACCTGTAAAAGTACTCTGGGCCCAAACGCCAAATTGGTAGTAATATGATTCGCCATTTAATTGATTGTGACTGTTTCCTGACAGCGTTCCCAAGTATAGTGAGTTTATGAAACCCCCACCTGGCGTGTAGCTGTAATACTGCATCCAATTGACATCGTCGTAAGAGTACAACCAGCCTACTATTCCATTAGTGCCGGTGCCTATCTCTAGGTATATGGGCTGGTTCGCCGACAATCCGTAAATGTCCAGTATGTAAGCTGTGAGTTCTGTGGCAGAAGCAAAAAGGCCACACCAATTTCCGCCTTCGCAAGTCCTCCACATGTCAGCTACTACACCATGCACCCCGTTTGGATATAATACGTGCGCAGCTCGAATCAAATAGTCTCGTCCGCCAGTACAGCAGTCTGCTCCATGCAGGTTTATGGTGCCTTCAAGAAAATTTCCTGATGGAATTACTGATGGTGAAGTTCCTGGGAAGCTGATTTCTGCCTCAGCATAATTTGAATTACAATCAGTGTTTGGTGAGCAACCCTCTGAACTCATGTATCCACCGATGTACGGCCTGGAGTAGAGCTGGCAGGGTGAACAAAGAGGTTGCACCTGACCCGTTGAGGACATAGGCGTTGTCCGACCGTCTGAACTAGCAGTTTGAGGTGCTGGCGATCCGCCAACTGTTATCTGGGTGCCGTTATACAAGGTTGCCACATAGGGTACGGCCGTTGTCGTTCCAGTTGCATTATTGTATGACATTAATGATGGTGGGAATACGGCAGCATTGAAGTTAGGTGCTACAGCCGTTGTAACAGATTGAGCTCCACTTGCATAACTAAGCGTAGAAGCTGGCGTGGCTAGAATTAGAAAGGCCAAGATCAGACTAAGAGATATCTTATTCGGCTTGAAAGTCGTGCTCATAAACCAAAACCCCAAGAGATTTGGATAAGCATGGATTATTTAAGGATTAACTATATAATCTATAACTTATCGCAAAAGCAACAAATGCACCTAATTAGCAGAGAGTAAATTCAGAATACTGGCTTTTGTTAGATTTTTTTTTTGGCATGGCTCATCGGATCACAAATTCCATAATCAATGTCTCATCCCCAAGTGATTCAATGGAAAACGTTTAGGTTCTGATGATTTAATTTGCAATCCGCTTCCTCAGTTTTGTTGCTTCCTTTTTGTCGATAGTGCGACCATGAGAGGGCAAGGCACGCAAGTAATCGTTCAACCTTTGAATCAAGTCGAACTCGACATACGAGCCGGGCTTTGTTTCCAGATGTTGTAATAGCTCTGGAACAATTTTGGAGACAACGACAGAATCCATGTTCATTCGGCCGACTGGCAACGAAAACTTGTTTCCGAGCTTCACAGGGAAAAGCCGCAACGCATCGAAATCTTCTAGGAATTCCCGGCTGTTGTTCTACTTTGTACATCGACCAGTCTGTGCTAGCGCTGTATACACTGATGTAGAGTGCATCAACCAAGGACCAAACAGAATGTTCTGTTTTAAGTGATCCGCGTCTTGTAGGTGCATGCAACGACGGAGAACTGCCCTAACAGTAGTTCTGCCAGCGTTGGTGCTCGTCGCCGCTGTCCTCATGATTGCTGGTCTCACCATTTTTGTCCAGGATCCCACTCTGTCGCAGGGACAGTCCGGCAGTTATCCCGTGACGATAACGTCGACAAACGGCTATTCTGGCTCCGTCACGCTTTCAGCTTCCAACCTTCCTCAGGGAGTGACCGTGTCGTTCACCCCTAACCCCGTCTCGGTTGCTCCTGACTCTCCCGCGGCCTCCACGATGACGGTCACAGTTTCAAACAATGCTGCCCCTGCCACGTATTCCATTGTGGTAACAGGCACGGGCTCCAGCGGGCAGGTCATCCAGTCCTCGACGTTTACACTGATCATTACTCCTGGAGTATTCCTCTCTTTGAATCCAACTTCGGGCAGCGTCTCGCAGGGAAACTCGATAGAGACAACGGCAACCGTCTCGGGAGCTCCCCAGACAGTTGCGATGTCTGTCTCGGGGCTTCCTTCAGGTGCAAGCGCGAGCTGGGCGCAGAACCCAATCACCGATTCGCAGACTGGAGTACAGGATGTGCTGATAATCTCATCATCGATTAGTACGCCTACCGGTGTGTATTCGGTCACTGTCACGACTACTGGGGCGGATTCGCAGACTGAATCATCAACATACACGCTCACAGTGACGCAGGCCCACTACACCATTCAATTCAACCAGGACCCTCTCCCGGCTGGCGTACAATGGTGCGTGACCCTTGCTACTGTGGCTCAGCAGTGCGCAACTGTGTCATCTGCCGGAACCTCTTCAGTCACATTCACAAATCTTCTGGCAGGCGCCTACGGTTGGAACGTACCGGCAACAGTGACCTCAAACGGGGTGGAGTATTCTGCCAGTGTTTCCTCTGGAAGCGCCACTCTTTCAAGTTCTCTCTTTGTCTCGGAAACCATCTCATATTCTGTTTCCGCCTACTATCTCACGATGAGCGCGGGGAGCGGCGGAACCGTAACACCGACGTCAGAATGGGTAAGCTCTGGCTCACATGTCACCATTACTGCTACGCCTAACTCCGGTTACTCTTTTGGCAGCTGGAGTGGAAGTGGCTATTCGGGCAGCTCTGTCTCAGCAACAATAACGATGAACTCCCCGATAACAGAGACAGCGAGCTTCCTGCCTATGGGCACTGTTACATTCAGTGCAATTTTCGGTTCAAGTACGATTGGAACGCTTCTCACGGTTGACTCTACTTCCTATTCAAGTCTCCCGCAGTCCTTCTCGTGGATAGCTGGCTCCTCCCACTCATTCTCTTGGTCGAGCCCCGTTTCATGCGGGAGCGGATGCCAGTATGTGTGGATCTCTGCCTCGGGTCTTTCTTCCTCATCGTCTGGAAGCATAACCGTTCCAAGCGGAGGCGGTTCCGTAACTGCAACGTATGGTACTAGCGGACAACCACAGTATTACCTCATGATGAATTCTGGTTCCGGTGGAACGGTCTCGCCATCCTCTGGCTGGTACAGCGACGGTTCTCAAGTCTCAATCCAAGCAACGCCCGTTTCTGGTTATTCTTTTGCCGGGTGGTCTGGTTCGGGAAGCGGATCCTACAGCGGTTCATTCGCATCTACAACAATCACGATGAACGGACCAATAACTGAAAGTGCATCATTTTCCACAAACACAGTCTCATTATCGATCAGTCCCGCCTCTGAGACAATTCAACAGGGATCTTACACTGCCACGACTGCAACCGTTTCAGGAGCGCCCCAAACGGTGACAATGACTTTCGACGGTCTTCCTCCTGGTTCCACTGCATACTGGGTTCCCGACGAACTTGCCGTTGATCCAATAACAATCATTGGAAGCAGCACTACTGATCAGCTCTACGTCTCCACTGGCTCAAGCACTCCGGCAGGCACGTACGCCATAACGATCACCGCAACCGGAAAAAATGGCATCCCTGTCTCCACCTCATTCGATCTGACGGTTCAGGCACCTTACTATCTGACAATAAATTCTGAATACGGTTCGACGAGCGGGAGCGGATGGTACTTCCCAGGAACGATAGCTTCGTTCAGCGTCTCTCCTACAACAGTCTCTTGCGGAAGCGGGTGCCAGTATGTCTTCCAGGGATGGAGCGGATCTGGAAGCGGGTCATACTCCGGCACAAGTGCATCTACTTCAGTTACGGTTGACAACGCGATCACGGAGACAGCTAACTGGCAGCTGGAATACTATTTCACGATCCAGACATCGGGTTTGGGATCCAGTACCGCCTCCGCCCCAAACGGCTGGTACAATGCTGGGACCTCAATTCTGCTTTATTCAGTCACTCCTTCGTCAGGGTGGTTCTGGGACGGATGGACCTGCTCCGGTAGCGGATGCTATTCGGGCAACAACGAACAGAATCAGCTGCTCACTTTGAATGCCCCTATCACAGAAACTGCGAACTTCCTCCAGGGAGGATCAATAACATTCTACGCGTACGACTACTTCAACTACGGTATCGAAGTAAATGGCAACCCGGGTTATGAGACGTGCTTCAACGGGAACCTCGCCGGTCAATCCTACTCCTATTGCGCAGGCACGATTGGTACCGGGAGCTACAACTACAACACGATCAGCGACGTCGCACCGACAACCTACTCCATTACACCCGGAGAAGGGATAGACGGTCCAGACGCGGTCACGGCGTATTCCGAGTCTCCTCTTCCGCCTTCTTCACCTCCTCCATCCCTACCTGCTTCGGTCACTTCACTGACTGTGAACCCCGACCAGACAACGACTGAATACTTCTACTACCAAGACCCGACGACGATCACCGTCAGCGTATCGAGCTCGTGGTGGTTCTCCGTCACTGACACCGCGACCGCGACTCTGAAAGACATCCACGGGGACGCCATTACTTACAGAATGGTCAGCCTGATTCAGTTTGTTACCGTTACGATCGTCGATAGCTGCGCCGCAGGGATTGGGACTCAGTCACTCAGCTTCGAGACAAACTCGAACGGGCAGGCATCATTCTCCTACTCGGGCACTGCCCCCAGCTGGGGAGGATGTCCAACTGCGTCCGCGAGCTTCGTAGGCACGCCCTACCTTGGCGCTTCCAATTCAGTAAGCGGAAGTCAGGTATCTTACTCCGTCTCGTTAACTGAATCAGGATTGCCATCAGGGACTACGTGGAGCGTGGTATTCAACGGTAATTCGTACTCGACTGGGTCAAGCACCATCAACATCTACAGCGTACCGGCTGGGAATTATCCCTGGAGCACTTCCTCAGTAAGCTCGAGCGGTACGACATACATTCCGAGTACGTCATCGGGGACGCTGCCGGTGGGACAGTGTTCAAGCACATGCTCCACCAATTCGCAGTCGATATCATTCGTACCAAATCCCGCTGTCTCGTTCGCTGAATCTGGTCTGCCAACCGGAACTTCGTGGTCGGTGACATTCAACGGATCGCCCTACTCGAGCACCGGAACAACAATAACTATTCCAAACATAAGTCCGGGGACATATTCGTGGAGTATCAGCAGCAATCCAGCTAGCTGCGGTACTGGGTGTCAGGGAATTCCTTCGCCTGCGTCAGGATCGATGAACGTTCCTTCACAAACTTCGCAGTCAATTTCATTTCAAACACAGTACCAAGTTACAATTTTCGCCAATCCGAGCAGCGACGGGACAGTTTCACCAAGTGGCACACAGTGGGAAAATGCCGGAACATCGTTGTCAATCAGTTCAACGCCTAGCTCAAGTTACTTATTTCAATCATGGACAAGCAGCTCAGGTTCAATCACTTTCTCTTCTACGACTTCAGCGTCAACAACTGCTACAATCAACGGACCAGGAACAATTACTGGAAACTTCCAGCAGTGGAGCATTTCATTATCATCATCAGCAGGCACGAGCCTGACTATTGGATCAAGTACGACTTTAACCGCGACAGCCAGCGAGGATGTAGGCCCAACGCCATTTGAAATTGAAATTTATAATACGACCATTAGCACGCAAATCGCTGCGTGCGGATCTGGTACATCATGCACTGTTACCGTTTCACAATCCAGTGCTTCGACGCACATCTATGTTGCCTATGTCGACAGCGGCGCAGGAGTCAACATCCAGGCAACCAGCAACACAATGGCAATCGCATGGAATCCGGTGGGGGTCACATTCACTGAATCAGGTCTTCCTTCCGGGACTTCATGGAGCGTTACCGTGGGGACAAGCACACAGTCATCAACTACGAGTAGCATCAGCTTTACCGTAATCACCATGGGAACAAGCTGGTCCGTTCCGACCGTTGCTATCGGATCATTGTGCACGCTTACTCCGTCACCCTCATCAGGAACGGTAACCGGGTCGGGAACAGTTTCAATAACATTCGGCGGCTGCTCCGCTGTCACTTTCTCAGAAAGTGGACTGCCTTCAGGTGTCCAGTGGTGGGCTACACTCAATGGAGTTACAGAGTACTCTACCACCACTTCCATAAACTTCGCCGCCATCAATACCGGGACTTATTCTTGGTCGGTAATGTCGCAATACATCGTTTCATCCACCAATGCCCTATACCAGGCGAGCACCTCATCTGGAAGCATCAACACTGCAACCCAGTCAGCGGTGAGCATCACCTACAATGAGATTCAGACAGTGACTCTCTCATTGAATCCTAATCCGGTGACCATGTCATCTGGTTCGAGCGCCACTTCAACCCTCCAGGTTTCGCTGAATGCTGCTACATCTGTGCAGATATCCATGGCGGGCATTCCGTCTGGGTTGACAGTAACACCAACCACTTCATCCTGCAGCAGTTCGTGCAGCCTTTCAATATCCGTGACGGATACTTCGGCGGGTTACGGCGCTTATTCATTTACGATAACTGCATGCCCTAACATAGGAACCTGTCAGAGCATCACCCTGAACACTGCAATCGGACAGATGACTTTCAGCCCCGCTTCTCCAATATCAATCGGCAACTGGCAGGAAGATGCCATCCAGATCACCATCAACTTCGTGCCAAACGTGGTGTTCAGCTTCAGTTTTTCAAACAGTGAACCGGACTGGTCAATAGGTACTCAGCAAACTTGTAACACCGGCGCAACCGGGTCGTGCACAATCACAGCATATGCTGCAAATCTCAACGCGCCAGATGGTTCAACTGACAGCGTGCAGGTTACAGCAAGTGGCAGCGATGGATTGTCGCTCGGCGCAATTTACCAGCTGATAGCACCGGATTTCAGCTGCCCGGTTGTCCTGTTCTCAAACAACGCTTACTGGAACCAGACAGGACCAGTGCCCGTGTATGCGGGACAGACGATCACGATTGATACTGTGTATCTGTGGATTTGTACATCAGGGAACCTTGGGGCGGTAACGTGGAACTTTGTTTCGAACAGTCAATCTCCAGGATACACCGGTTCATTTTCGCCGACTACTTCAGCGGTTAACGGAGAAGTGGTTGTTACTCTGACTTTCAGTTCCAGTGACGCCACAGGCAATTACGTAATTTCGATTGAAGGAAGCACTCCGGGCGGCGGGTCCTATACGGCAAACATACCGATTGAAATCGGCTACGCTATGAACTTCACCTCAACAACTCTCAAGGGTGGAACTTTCTCACCGACGGGAGGCGCGTATTACAGCGGCAACTATCCAAACGGCAACGATGTCGGATACTTCTGGTATCCGACCCAAACCAATGTAAATGCATGTGAAACGCCGTATTCAGCGTGGGCGGGCGAAATAACTGGAACCTATTCAACCGGAGAATCAACTTCGCAGCAGTGCATCTCTGTGACTGTTGGCCCTTCGCAGCACTACGCTCAAGAGAACTTCCAGTTCTTCGGCGCGAGCAACCTGAACCTTGTGATAAACACGGCGACAAATCCGTCAAGCGCTAACGGTGGAACAACATCTCCAGCACCGGGTACGTACTCCTACTTGGCGGGCTCGACAGTCACAAACATCTGCGCATCCAATTACTACGATTTCGTATTCGCGGGCTGGACTGGCAGCGGGACCGGATCGTACACTGGATCAAGCATGTGCATATCGGTCACTCTGATTACTGGAATTACCGAAACAGCGAATTTCAATCAATTGAACACAGTAACGATCACCGAATCGGGACTGCCACCCGGAACGCAGTGGAGCTCCACGTTCAATGGAGTAACCGAGACTAACCCTGCACCTTCGTGCGTGGTAGCGAACTTCGACTCCTCAGCTAAGCTTTGCACGAATACACTCTATCCTGCTGAAGGACAACAAGTCACACTAACAGGATCGTTCGATGGTTATGATTATGCGGCAGGTGGATACAACTACGGAATCGAGATCTTTAACGCGGCCGGGGTGGAACTTGCTAGCTGTGTTTCTGATTCTACAAGCTGCTCAACCACATTCACTTACAATGGAATCATAACTGACTATTACGCTGAATTCCTGTACTACAACGGCGGCTGGGGCTCTTTCAATACTCAGGCAAATCTTCAGATCGCACAATATCCAACCACGTCGAATTCAGTATCATTCCAATCGATTCAGTCCGGTACATATTCATGGAGCGTGCCTTCAGCCTTCTCCTGCGGCGCTGGATGCCAATATGTAGCGCAAACATCCTCAGGATCGATAACAATCTCAAGCAGCACTACAATAACGATCAACTATATCCAACAATACTATGTTTCAACAACTTCTGAGCAGCTCCCAACAAACATTCAACTAGTTCAAACACAGAACTGCGGCGGCACGACATGCACGTTTGCATCTCCGGTCGCTAGTGGAGACGTTATACTTGTTGCCGGTTCAATTTGGAGCAGCGGTGCCGAGCCACCCATAAGCTGCTCAATGAGCGACACCCGTGGTTCAAGTATCAGCGTTGGTGCGGTTGCTGCGGATGCACAGGTTTATGGATCGACAGAATATTGGACGTATGCTGTAGCGTATGTTGCTCAACTGACATCGAGTGGTACTGAAACCATTACACTAACCAATATCCCTGGGTACTATGGTTGCAGTTTTGATATTGTAATGTATGAAATTAGTGGTGTGACGACTTCGAATATACAGTTTACGACCGGAGGCGGGTTCGGTATGTCGTACCTCCAATATTTCACAACAGGGACTCTGACAACGGCGATTCCATCAATTGCAATTGGCTTTGCTCAGACTGTAATATTTGGAAACAGTATCGGACCTGGATTCACACAAGGGCCGAACTATGGTCTCAATAGTGAATATATCAACGGATTCACAGGAAGCACGGACTTTCCATTTACTGACACTTCGTACGACGGCGTGTACAACGGCTATGACGTCGCTCCCCTCTCACTCATTGGAGTAATCATCCAAGCAGTAAGCAATGGTGCGGTTTCACCTTCAAACGGTTGGTTCAATGCAGGCTCGAGTGTCCAGTTTACAGGAACTAACAACGGCAACGCAGCATTCCAGAGCTGGCAGGGATCAGGCGCTGGTTCTTATTCTGGCACCGCGAACCCGGTGTCAATTACGATAAACGCCCCAATAACCGAGACAGCCATTTTCGAATCAGTTTACAGTCTTAGTTTCACTCAAACCGGATTGACAGCAGGTGATAGTTGGAGCGTTACTGTCAACGGCGTAGGAACACAAACATCAACCGGTAGCACTATCACCTTCACCCTCCCAACCGGAACATACTCCTATTCGGTTAGCACCACGCTTAACGGTTGCTCAGGTACTTGTGTTTACTTCACTTCGCCGCCTTCAGGAACAGTTACCGTTCCTGGAACAACTTTGCTGCCACTCACCGGATGGTCTCTGTCAGGTGGCGCTAGTGCCTCATCCGTAAATGGCGCCCCAGCAATACTGCTTGATGATACCGGCAACAATCCATCTATGACGTACACACTGAATGCACAAATCCCAAGCGGTACAACTCTTACGTTGACATTTGACTACATATCACCCGCTCCATTCTGCTATTACATTTCAGATGGTGGAGGCAATGCGTGCAGTATTGGATCATCGGGGTCATGGACACAAGACACATTGACATGGACAACAACATCAGCATATTCCTCGATTGAGGTAGAACTGTACGGTGAATGCTGTGGTTACGGCAATGGCAACATCTACATTAACAATGTCATGCTTGCATCCTCTCCGCCCATCGTATCCAGTGGAGTAACCATACCTGTCTACTTGGAACGGGAACAAGAGCAAACAATGACCGTATCATCCGGTACTGGTGGTGAAGCCTCAATAGGTGCCGTCTACAGTGTCTGGGATTACAGCAGCGGTACATATGGTGCATATGAGGGGAGTCAGTATGTCGGTTGGGGTCTTGATGGCTGCGCTAACAGTGGAGGTTCTGTTTCTTCGAGCACTGTAGCCGGAATGAATGCAGTATCTTATGCGATTTCTATCACAGCAAACTCACCCAGTACGCTTGGTTGTGATACTTTAGGAGGACAAACAGTCTATGCTGGACAGGTTATTGATTATTGGGCAAGTGGCAATGGATTCAATCCTATGTGCCTCTGGACTGGTTCAGCATGTGACAACGGTGGGATCAACGTAATGGCTACACAAGGCTCGTGGACTGAATATTCTACAACAGTAACAGCAACTGAAACAGTCGCGATGTACATCTACACGGCGGGCGCAGGCACAACTGAAAAGTATCAGTTTATCCTATCGCCATCAATAACAACACTTCCTGGTACATCTGTCAACATTGCAGCGCTGCCTAACTCAGGTGCGAACTTTGGCTCTTGGTCACCATCAGGATCAATATCTGTGGGCAGCTCAACAGCTGATCCTACAACGGCGACCATCAACGGCGCTGGAAGTGTGACCGCGAACTTTTTCGCATACGTATACTTCTACACATCCGGAGTGAGCTCAGGCATTACAAGCCCCGCCCTAACAGTCAATGGCGTGAACTATGGTTACGAGTATCCACTCACCTTGCAAGTGCCGATTGGATCAACAGTGACATACTCATTTGCGAGCGTTGCCGCATACTCATCAACATTACAATATGCATTCAGCAGCGCTAGTGGGACTTACACAACCCAATCAGGATCGTTCACAGCGACCGGTCAAGTTTCAGTGACTGGAAGCTTTGTCACACAATACTATGTCACACTCAATTCTGCCTATGGCACGACAAGTGGAAGCGGATGGTACAGTTATGGTGCGTCAGATTCAATGAGCGTAACATCGCCAGTATCCTGCGGCACAGGCTGCGAAGCAACATTCACCTCGTGGAGCGGCTACTATGGAAGCTCGTCTAACCCATTCGTTTATCCAGTTTATGCTGCATACACAGAGACTGCAAACTGGCAAGTACAATACTACTTGACAGTAACATCGCCGTATGGATCTCCTACTGGAAGTGGATGGTACAATTCCGGGACAAGCGCAGCATTCGGGGTGACTACACCAATATCATGCGGGACAGGTTGCCAGTACGCGTTATCATCATGGAGTGGATCAGGAACCGGCTCCTACTCTGGAAGTGCTGCCTCAACATCGGTTACAATGAGTGGTCCAATTACCGAGTCTGCAAACTGGGTAGCGCAATACTATCTCACCATGTCTGCACAAGCAGGCGGGAGCACTAATCCAAGTTCGGAGTGGGTCAATGCTGGAACTGGAGTTGGTATGACGGCTACGCCTAATTCATATTATGCATTTAACGGGTGGACTGGTTCAGGTTCAGGATCCTACTCTGGAGGCACCAACCCTGTCACAATTACCGTGAACGGTCCAATATCCGAGTCCGCAGCATTCTATACGACAAATCTGGCAGTTACATTCCCAACTCAATATGCTGCAAGATTCATATTCTCAGCGGGTAACGACTGGAATAGTATTTCTTACACCGGCATGACACCGTCATTCGAGGCTGGATATGTAACGCAAGGAACTGGTGATGCTGGATTTAGCTTTGGCTACTCGCCAGGATCATTATCATTGGACACGACATGTTGCAACTATTATCCAAAACAAGAAATAGTAGACTTTACAGTCGCGCCAGGAGCGACAACGCTTTCAATAACGATGACTCATGGCTGTTTAGGATACACATCCACATTAGAAATTGACGCGTTGGAAAATGGAGTCTGGACTGAAATAGCAACATTCACTGACCCGGCAGGATGCACGGGAGGTGGAACAGATCCAGCCTCGTTCACGTTACCTGTTAGCGACCTCTACGTAAGTAGTGCTCTAACAACCAACCCATCTGGTTCACAGGCCTACCCATATGGTACCGTTGTTCCGATCGCGGCACAAAATCCATTCACAGGAGCCGGTCTTGTTCCTCAGTGGAGCGCTACAAGCGAAATCACAATAGCGAATCCAAACTCGGCTTCAACATCGGCAACGGTAGATGCAGCAGGAACTGTATCGCTTAGCTTTGTTACACCGCCAGGACCTTCAGCCATATCAACGTCAGTTTCTGGTAGCGCATGTTCTCTTAGTGTAACTAGCGGCGAAATTATTGTCGCAATGTATGGAAACTCTGCTGGTTATGGTCTTAGTTCGCCCTCTGACAACTTTGGAGATGGTTACTCGCAAGGCGCATACGAAGGAAACGTTAGAGCTGTTGCAGTTTACTACACAGTCGCATCAACAACAGGAACTGTTTCTATTACTCCAGGTGGAAGCGGTACTGCTTATGACGAGATGATATGTTATGCCGTCTCCGGCTTTTCAACATCAGGGCTTGTATCGTCAATAGGTTCAGGTTCTACAGGATCGACATCATCTGTAGGTAGCTTTACACCAGCCACTAACAGTCTTGTAGTGAGTGTAGAAATTAATGACGCGTGCGGCACTCCATCAGCCCAAAGTGGATTCACAATAACAAGTGGTCCAGGCACTGATGGTTACTGTATAGCATCAGAATATAGTGCAGGCTGGAGTGGTGGAGCTACATCTGCTTCAATTTCCCTTGGTGGAACAGCCCCTTATTGGGATGAGGCGGCCGTATCCTTTCCATAGATTCGATTAGCAATCTAGATAGAGAAAATGACGAAGAAAAGCGCGTCGGAATCACCAAGGAATTGGAGAACCTCCTAGAGTAGATCTTCTAGCCTGCAATGCCAATCATTGAGGGATTAAGTTTTGAAATGATTTCGGAGGCTGTCATAGGAATAGTTAGTCAGGGAAGTTCTGACTTAACCAGATAATCTTTTTGCATTTTGGAAGCCACTTTATTCTATTCGAAGTTATACCACTCCACTATCAGCAGCGAGTTTCATGCATCAACCTTTGCGATTTCTGGTCGGAGGCGCGCGAACGCCCCCGATCCTTACCATAATGCCGAGTTTTTGCGCGTCTATCCTTTGAGCGGCCGGCGTCTATTTCTTTGGCACTCCAGTTGCTCGCCATGATTATTCTGTTCTCAACAATCCAGTAGTGCGATCGAGATGAAAGGCTCCAATTCCCAATGGATGGACTCCGCGCCAATCGGCATCCAATCAAGATTGCCACCCGAGTGTTGAGCATAAGGTGAAAGTTGTCCGTACATTTTTTTGGCACGGTCCAAATTCTCTTGGAGGCTAGTACTTGCTAACGGAGTGACCGCTGGAGGAGACGGAGAAACCGGTTGCAGTTGTGGTGGCACAGGGAATCCAAAAGAATGAAGGTCAGCTTGTTATTCTGCTCCTGATTGTTTCAGCTCTATTTCCAACACTCTGATTGTTGTACTCTTTCTCGAGCTCCTCCATGTTCTCCAGAACATTCAGGAGCATCTCTCCTATCTTCGAAAGAGTGAATAGCCTCATGCTTGTCTTGATATTCACTTCTTCGCGGATCAACCCAAACTCTTGAAGTAATTTCAAGTGACGATTGACCGCTTTCCAATCTAATCCGAGTTCTTTAGAAAGCATCGACCTGTCTTTGGGGGATAAGAGTGCTTTCAACAACTTCACACGGCTATTTCCGCCCTTAGTCCTGAGTAATAGTCTGAAGACATCTTTGTCGAAACCCGCATTCCTAAACAAAATCCTGGCTTTTCCTCTCCAGATCCAAATTCCTATTCCCAAAAACAGCCAAGATGTGGGGGCGGCAAAATAAGATGAATTCTCGAAACTCGCACCGTAAGACATGAGAACATGAACTTCAGATGGGAAAACTAAGTTGTCGGGTGCCCCATTGGCAACAGCAAAGAGTTGAATCCCAATGATTCGGAAAATGAGCAGAGATGTGGAGAATACTGAAAACAGAACTATTAATGAAAATAGGATCCAACTTTTCTTGCTCAAGGAGATTCGAGTGCTCCACTTCTATTTGTCAAGCCGAGGCGACTATCATCCGTCGGACAATCGCTTATATGAAACATTGTCGCTAAAATTATCAATGACTCCCAAAAAAGTGTTGCGAAATCAAGTCTTCTTTGTCGTCGCGCTTATTCTTTTCTCTGGATTTGTGGGAGCAAGCGTGTATTCTTTCACACATTCTCAAGGCTTGAGCTATGCCGAAAATGCACCACTCGAAGTGCGGGTGCAGAACGTTTCTCTATCTGACTATAATGCTCCGGCGGTTTATGGCACAACTCAATCAAACGGGACATTATTGTACATTCCTCCAACTACCGAAGGAAACCTTGGCTTTCAAATTGTAATACCTGTCTCTATGGCTTCGGCGCTTCCTCAAATTACTGTGCACCTTAATGGTCAATCCATAACTGGTTGCGATATCATAGTGACTGCGAAGGCGATAAACAATACGGTAGAAGAAATGGTAGGGTGCATGACGCCAGCTACGCCCATAGGCTCGAGCAATAGTGTTACTATTTTGGTTTCATCGCCATTGATATCAGCTACTGGGAGCAGTAGCAGCAGTGCGGGAGTTTACAACTATCAAGCAATGATTACAACGAGGCAAGCAACTTAGGAGTGGAAATCAATTGAGGTTTTCTAGTATGCGAATCATGGTTCAGCTGTGCATGTTTGTCTTTCTGTTGACCCTTATCGTCTTACCTGTGTTGCGAACAAGCGCGAATTATCCGACTTTGGGAGGAAACGACAACTATCTCTTCTACGGGAGCTCCACCACATCCGACATTTCGGTAACGAGCTATTTTACTCTCACATCGAGTCTTTCACCATACCAATTCTCAACACAAGTCAATACTTATCTCCGAGGAACCTGTAGCGGAAGTTCTGCTAATTACGTCGACTATCAATCTGTTATCAGAACTAACACAAGCAACGTGAATCAGTTCTCGATGGATTATGGAACTTGCACGTCAGTCACTAATTACTATTTCAATATTCTCACTGGTGATGATTTGACCGCCGCAGGAGTAGCTTTTTACTTCTGGTACAATTATAATTCTAACAATCAAGTCACAAGTTCAGAAGTGCAAGTAACTGGCTACGGGTCCTGCGGGTGCGGTTCCGACACATTCATCATTTACGTTTCGTCGATCCCGTCAGGTGCAAATAAAGTAACCAACGAATATCAGACCATACTTGTTGGGAGCTCCCTTCAGAATGGTGGTACTACTACTTTCACAGCGGGATCTGGTTCTATTGATTATTGGGCTTCACTGAGCAATTACCAATCAATGTCCGGAAACGTCTACAGTTATAGTGGTGAAACATCCAATAGCGTATACGGCACCACTCCATATTATGTAGGTGGCGGTGAATACAATCAGAGCTGGTCATACTGACACTGAATACACAATAATTTGTGCACTCCTCCGTCTTCGATCTCTAGCTTGCTAAAATTTGCAGGCTGTTTGGATTTCTTGGAAATGGCTAAGAAAAAGTGCGGCAATGTCTAAGTGGTGACGTTGAACGCAAGATTCAGCGCAAAGAGAAAACAAATTATTCATTGATCAGATATTTGTTAGACTCAATAAGCGCGACGATTATTTCGCCACTGGGTTAATTTGCTCCCACGATGCCGGGAACTTCTTTCAAGAACTCGGGTTTGGGGTCAGTGACTTCCTCGAACTTGATCTCGCCGTAGACTGATTCAAACAGATTCCTGTACTGCAAAAGATCTTCCGGAGTTTTCGAGGAGAGCTGAATGATCATCTCCCCCGATTGGTAGAGTATCTCGAAACTTCTCTCCGTCGCAGATGCGAGGTGCCCAAGACGCGCGGAGGTGTTTTCATCAGGTTCCTCCTCCCATCTCGGGAGCTCTCGCGTTCGCATGATGGTGGTGGATAATGGCCGCTCCTCCTCCGACATTCGCGGAGAACTGGATGCATCACCCCAAGTTATCGAATGCACATTGTCTGTCTGCTTGCCAGAAGGAATGTGCACGTAGGATGGAAGCTCGTCAGCCGAGACAATGAATGAAGGTGGTTCCCTCCTTGCGCCAGTGTAAGACTCGAAGTATTTTGAAATGTTGGTCACAATCCTTCTGTCCACAAGTTCGAGAAGTAAGCGCGGCTCTTTGTAGTACTCGTAGACATAGAGCCTGTCAATTTCATCGTGGCAGTGGGAGAATGGGAGTATCTCTTCCAAATGGTGAGCTCTCCTGCGGCTTTCCTGATCCTCCTCACTTATCCACATGCCCTGGATTGCAATCAGGACCAGAGGTTTTGAAAGTGATTCGTCTATTTTCTTTGTCCTCTTTGATGCGCCCGTGTAAAAGTCCCTGAACTTTGCACGCTTGTCCCCCAGCTCCTTCCCTGTAAAGATGCTGACTCGCGACTTTTCTATCTCATTCATAGCGTCTGCTATGCGATGCTTGAGAAAAGTGAAGTGGCTGGAATAGTCCTTCCTTGCGAAGATTATTTGCACCCATGCGGCATATGGTGCTTCGTGGTCGATCGAGCGCATGAGCTCGCCCATGAACACATGTTCAGGCTCGTACACAGGCCTCGACATCAGCTGCCCGTTTGCCAGAGACGCGTTGAAGAATGCTATTCTATTTGAGTCGCTCATGATCCCGAAACAACCTCTTTCTCCTTTTCTTCCTTGACCGCTGGCGGAAGGAGCGCAGCGGGCGTACTTGGACCGGATATCTCTTTGCGCGATTCACCGGGACCAAGCTGTGTTTCAGTTGCAAGCTGTGTCAGTCCTGTCTGATCAGTAGCAACTACAGCTGCATGGGAAACTTGTTTTTTCAATTCAACCAGATGAAGAACCCTCGAACCGAGTCTTTTCTTGGGCGAGCCTATGTGGCTCATGTGTTTTTTCCAAATGTGAGCGGTACTGCCCAAGTTTGGAATAATAACCAAGAACAGGACTACAAGCGCCAGAAGGAATTGAAACAATAATGAAAAAGCAGCCGCAATGATTGTTGGGTAAAATAAAGAAAGAATCCATCCACTTATCGGCGATACAACTGCAAGTGACAGCCCCAACGCGTGGCCTTTTGGAAGCTTCCGCGGTCTGCTTTGAACGGCCTTCCGGTGCTCCCCCTCAGTTATCAGGTTGAGTCGTAGAAGCACATCCAACCACATCTTCTCGCCGCTCTCCCTGTGTGGATGTACGAATCTGAGCGGATCCCGAAGGTAGGAGAGAAAATAGAGTACGACCAAGAACGCGGCGTAGGAAAGTGGGGTGTACAGGATGAGGAAATCGGTGAGGTTCATTCGTTGGTCCAAAGGGGCCCAATCATTTAACAGGCGGCCAACATTTACCGATATGGCGGCAACCTGATCTGCTATGTCTTTGGCCGAACGCAATCCGAGAATATTGAAGGCATCATGCTTCGCTCTCGCGTACTCTTCCTCTGAAACGAAATCGGTGATGCTGTAGTGCATCATCATCGGAGTTGAATCTATTGAAACATGCACATTTTCTTTATCGCCCTTTGAAACAGATTCAATGAGAAATCTATTGTGATCCAGTTTCTTGAGGACTTTCCTCTAGTCTGTGCCTGGATCGGTTAACTTGTCCGCGCTAGTAATGCAAGAAAGATAGCTCCAAGTGCGCTGGCGCAGGATTATCGCTATTGGCAATATTCCTTGGCTTACGTCGTCAAAAATAGCTCAATAATTTCCAATGCTCTGGTAATGATTAAATCAGCATAAGATTATGAAATATTCACACGAGACTTTTGACAAGCAAATCTCACTCTTCGACATCATTAAAAGCTATAGTCCCTGTTAGGTTGGAAAGGAAAGCTTACGACGAGCTGATGGTGGTGAAGGGGACTCTGATCATCAGAAGAAAGCGAAACGTCAGTCTATCTGAGTCAGTATCCGAGCTCTTCAAACTTTTCCAAGAGTACGGGCCCAAGAATTCGCAATGAAAATAGACTTTTGAAAACTGTCGCACTCAGCCGATTTTCTAACCGCCGTATTTTCTCTTTTCAGTGTGCATGATTGGGCCCAAAGGTGCTGTATCGCCCACATTTGCATTGCGGACCGTAGGAAGGGATTTCAAGTTTGCAAGTACGAAAAATTCTTCATATTATGTGATGGAAGGGAAAATATTTCATCTAATTCTTGCATTCAGCTCGATTTACATTGCTACCTGCAATAACCTTATGCGTATAGATAATATATGCCCGCTTATGTCATATGCTTAATATAAAGTTCCATGATTATACCGTCCCATGCCAACAAAACTACTGTGGATAACAATCACAGTAAGTTTGTTAGCTGCCGTTGCTTTCTATTCTGTCAAAGTCACGCTACCACCGTATGAAGTAGATGATCAAGTCAACTCGAATCCTTTGTATCTAGGAGAATTTGCAGGACGAATAACATTTCGAAAAATGGTAAAGATAGCACTATGTACATTTTCAAACGCTCTCACCTTCTGCATGCAACTCAGTCGAGATTATTCAGAGATTGTTGCCTATTAGATTCCTGGTGCTCTGTGTTGTTGCCTGCTGTTTCTCAGAAGATATTGCAGTATCTTGATAAGATTGATGAAAAATCTGGTAGAGCCAAAAAAATGGATTTTCTAAGAATAGCTGGTAACGAAACTATTTTGACTAGTTGGATCAAGTATTTGACTGACTGCAACATTGTAGTGGAGACGCGCGAGAACGGAAAACAATACTTCTGCAAGACTGACGCCGGACAAAAGCTTCACGACATTCTCAAATTGCATCCATATCTCGGGACATTATTTGAAGATTTGAGCCGATTTAGGAGACAGAAGAGGGACAGGATCATCACCCAGTAAGAAAGAATTGGATTTCGGTCATCCCAAAACCCTTACAAACTGGTCAATCAAGATGGGAGCCGTCAAGAATTTCGTAGAGTGCGGCCACTGTGCTGCCTAAAATTCGAAAGCCCTCGCTGAACGAGAAGATCATGTGGATCGGGTGTCGCCGTTGGGGCTTTGCTTGGGCGGACTTTGATTCTGTGTCACTGGTCAAAGACTATTAAAAACAGTCCGCTTTAGCTGATGGAAAAGCAGTTAAATATTTGTCTAGCGAAAGAGCAAGAGCCCACACTGCTATGTTCACTAGTTACATTACATGCAAATGCTGCCGATCAAACGGCTGAGATCCAAACTCCTCAAAAAAGAGAGTCAGGGGCGTTGATTGTAAGGCGCAGAAAATGTTTGTAAGAAGTAACTTTGCGTACTACCAACCAATTCATAAACTATTGAAAGTCACCCGATTCGAAGACTCACACTGAACTAGTCCCTATTAACGGCAAGATAAAGGAAGGCAGCAATCGGCAGAGCGATCCATACAATTCCTGCAGTGACTATTGTGGGAATCGTCAATCCATACTGCCCGGTGGAGATTGGAAATGTATACAATGAGAGTCCTACGAGTATCACGTTATGCGTCAAATAGGCATTTACCAAACCAACAAATTGAGCAGGGTTCAGGAATTCTCCGGCTACTATGTATCCATAGGCGGCGGCGGAACCATAACTCGTTTGAGTAAGTGCCACTACGAGGGAAACGAGCAACGCCCAAAAGAAGTCAAAGACAATGAACGCACCAATCCCTGCTCCAATTAATGCGCCAGAGGATCTGACAATATGAGATAGTAACATCATAATTGCAATGAATATCGCAGCCTCTACGAAGAAGGCTCCTGCGGATGCAAGTATTGTTGTACTACTAACTAATGTGTTTGTAAAGGACCATACTAGAAAATCTACTATTATCATGGAAATAGAAATAGCAATGGCCATTGCAACAAAGGTCGACATGAACCTTGAAATAGCGAGGCCTCTTCGAGAAACGGGCTGAGCAAGAACTGATTCTAGTACCCCCGACAGCCTATACTTTCCATAGGAGTTGTAAGCCACGATTATTGCTATAAGGGGAATAAAGATGCCATAAACGCTTAGAAAGAAGGAAGAGACATTTTGAACCACTCCTGCTTGAGTAGATGATTGAGGATACAAATCAACGACGCCAAACTCTGCTTGCGAGGCAATTGTTCCATTCGGGTGAAAGAGGCTGACGACGATTTGTGAATCGATAGTCAGATTTGCTTCGAGCTTCGGTAGTGGGAACACATTATGATAAGATGTCATGTTGGCAAAAAACTGCATGTTGGACTCATTCAAGGATGACAAGGGAGTAGGAGTAGAGTTTCCAGCTTGATGGCAGCTCTCGCCATTCGATACCTTAGTACAAACTTCCGTTCCATTAATGAACTCGTAATACAGGGAAAAGTGCGTGGGAATTGAACCATTTACTCCGGTCCATATCACTTGAATATCATTCTTTGAGGAGTTAGTTAGATCAACCACGGTGGATATTGGGCTACCACTGGCCACAGTCACAACTTCACCTGGCGGAATCGGCGAGGGATTGGGATTAACAGAAGACGATGGTGATTCAGAATAATACTCTGCATATCCTCCTGCTATCGTCGAAACGCCATTAGGTTCGCTCGCGTTTAACTGAACTGAATAGTTTGCATTAACTTCTTTCATTTTGTTGACGGGTACGTTGATGGTAAACTCTGATTCTCCGCTTGAATTTGTACTGACAAGAGTGCTTTGATAACTAGGATACGAGGAAATACTGGACCCAATTATTGGTCCGCTTCGCGTGAGTAGTTCGGAAACCGTCAAATTCGCTTGCAAGGTTAGTCCGCTTACAGGTTGACCGAACTGATTAGTAGAAAAGGAAAGAAAGTGATAAGTTCCAGTGTTGTCATACCAACTGAAAAGTTCTGTTTTTGGAGGACTAGTTTGAGTGCCTGTAGTCGGAACGACAAAATTATTGATCAGGAGAAGACTAACAGCGATCAGTAAAGCCATTGAGATAAGTACTGACCTGCTTCTGAATGTTTTGGTTGTATCGTAAAGAAGAGGATGTGCCAATACTAATTACCCATTCCTGGAGCAACACCACTTCTTTGCGTGACGCCGACCAATTTGAAGAAATATTCTTCAAGGCTCGATTTCTCCAAATGGAATTCATTAATCAGAAAGCCACGCTTGATCAACTCGCTGTTTATTTGCGCCGGATCAACATCAAAATTTGCAAGCCATAAGACGTTCCCTTCAATTCTCACTTGCCCCAATGTTCGCAAATAACCCAGAGCATCACCATTGATATTCGGGATAACCATCCTCAGAATCCCCCCAGCTGACCCAATCTTAGATAACTCACCCCGGGTTGCTATCTTGATTACCCTGCCCCTGTGGATGAATACGATCTTGTCCGACATGTTTTCGATCTCTGTGAGAATATGAGAAGAGAGAAGAACCGCCCTGCCATGATTCTTGAGGTCTAGAATTATCGAGCGAAACAAGCGTATTCCTTCAGGATCTAGGCCGTTCAGTATTTCGTCAAAGAGTAGGTTCCTCGGGTCGGGAAGAAGCGCGGCCGCGAGAGAGAAGCGTTTTTTCATTCCCTGAGAGTATGTTCTGAGCCTCTTATCTTCCACCTCCGCTAGACTCAACTTTTCAAAGAGACTTCGAGTCTTATTGAGAGCATCTTCTTTCGGTATTCCATGATAACCTGCGAAATACACCATCAAATCATTTGCTCGCGCGTTCAGTTCAAAATTTGGAAACTCTGGAACCCATCCTATGTTCTTGGAGGCTTCGGGCTTTGCCTTTACAACGTCATGACCATCAACCAGCACCAATCCTGAACTCGGAAGGGTCACCCCACTGATGATTCGAATGGTCGTGGTTTTCCCAGCACCGTTTAATCCTACAAATCCAACGATTTCCCCATCATTTACATCAAAAGTTACGCTTTCTAGTGCAGAATTTCCTTGCCTCGTGTACCTCTTTGTAAGAGCCTCAATCTTCAGCATTAAACGAACCATCTTGAGCTAACTAATCTTCCAAATATTAGTCTATCCAAGTTATAAACGAACTTAGCTGGGAAAACTAAAACTGCTCCGACATCAATGACGGTCATGTCTTCAACGAAACATCATTTGCCCTAAAAGCATTTTCATCCGAGCTGTCGAATATCTCAATGAATATTGCTAGCCCAGACGTTGATATTGATAATGGATATTACGGCAGGATAATATCTGGACATTATACGCTCTCTACTTCCAGACTCTTGCTTATTTGATTGCGAAGCTCAGTAGCATTTGATGATTCGAAGTGCATCTCGACAATAAAGGGAATCAGATCAGAGTACAGTTCCGAGCGAAGAAACGATCACCACTATTAGTAGTGGCCATTCTTGCTTTCATGATCATTTTGTTAGGTCGCGGTGCTACGACCACGGCAGCGAATGACCCGACACCGAATGTAAATAATACCGCAGCAAGCGTTCCGGTGTATAATTCCATCACTCATATTGCCGGACTCTTGGATTCCAGCTCGATTCTAGCTTTAGCGACCCACAATGTGGTAACAGACAAAGTAGCTAACACTGTTGAATCAATCAACCAACAACTCGCCTTTGATTATAATATTGTACCGATGACTTCAACTAACAATTTCCACTTTACTGACGCTGATTATTATTGGACAGATTGCGGTGGTAGCAACAATGACAAGCATGCGTTTGCAGAGGCGGTTCCATATTATGGCGCGGGCGACGTAATTGAAATACACTATAGTTTTCCAAGCAGTACGTATGAAGGGATATATCCCTTCTGCGGATCAGTTGGGTTTACTGGAATGCAATTCACAGAGTATGACATTACGCAAGGGTGGACCTACAATTCCGGTAATTATGCAGATACGAAGAGCGGCGATGACACGACGTTCACAATTCCATACACCGTTAATCTTTACGATTACGTAACGGTTACGGTGACCGGATGGTATTGTTATGCGGGTTGCTGGACTACGGCTAGTAATCTGCAAATGTACGACTGTTATGTCGGCTCCGCCTATCAATACTGTGAATAGAGAGGTTCCCTGCACCTGTTAGCTCCGGGACGATCTTCGGAGTAGTCTCTGATTCCTGTTACCGGAACTAACGTGTTTAGTCCGCGCTGAAGTCGATGTGATGTAATGTGAACGAGCTCGATGAGTTCATGCGATCGAGCTCGCCCTAAACACCAGTGCTAAGCTTGCAGCTTCTTTCTCTTCTCTGATTCCACTACTGCTTTCGAGGCGAGCTCTGAGAGTGTGAAGCTGCTTCTGCCAGTCTTTTCTACCATTCCGTTGGTTTCCATCTCCTCCAGATATCTATCAATCGTCTTTGCACTGACGCCTAGAACCTCAGCAAGTTTCTCCCGGCCGGGGTAGCCTTCTCTGTGCAAATACAGCAGGATTGTCTTTACCGAGTCAAGCTTGCTTTCGTCTTTCGTCTTTGTTTGACTGCTTGCTATTCCTTTCTTTCGCCTCCGCTTGCCTCGTGGATCGGCTAGCGGAGGATATTCAGTTGAACTATCTGCATCAGTAGTAAGTTGGCTGGACCGCGTTTCGACTGTGGTCACAACGGGCGGTTCAGCCCTAACTTCTACTACTATTTGCGACTTCGGGTCGGTAGTTGAATTTTCTGGAGAGTCAATCTGCTGCGGGGCCTGCTTTGACATTACTGGCGTTCCTGAGTTTTGCTCAACAGCGGCCAAGAGTGGTTCGGCAATGATCGAGAGCGGATTTTCAGGCAAGGGTGCTTGTTCATATGTTGAGCTTGGCGGTTGTGTCGTTGGATGCTCAGCTGATTCTCCCATCCTCATCTGGAAAGATTCAGCGGTCGAAGTCGGTGACTCAATTGTCGCGGTTGATATCTCAGATGCAGGGGCTGGTTTTTCAGTTGTGTCTTCAGACTTTTTCACCTCTGGTTGTTCCGAGGCAGGTGAATTTGGAATCGATTCCACCGAAGGCTGGGCTGGCTTTCCGACCAGTGGTGCGTTCAGACTTTCAATCGTCATGCACTCAACGGTGTACTTCGACGGGTTGATGTCGTGCTGTTTTGTCAGAATGCTTTCGACAACCTCAACATGTTCCTGCATCGTGACTATGAACCGAACAGGGTTGTGGCCCTGATTTTTCAAATAATTGTGGAAGACGTGATCCGGATCCTTCGAGGGGTTCACCTCGACCTCTATGGATATCGCAGTGTCGTAGTCCCACGCATAAGGATCCTTAACGTTCGAAGTCAGTTCCGCTTTTTTATCACCGGCAGCATTGGTTACCTTTGATTTCCCCGGCGGGTTGATCGCTACCCTCATCGTGTTTGGGTACATCACCACGATGTCCGGACTTTTCCTGTATTCCTTGCCAGCATCCACCATGCACCACGCTTGTTCGCCCCAGTACTTTTCGACGAGCTTCTCCATCACTCTTAGGTGAACCGAGCCTCCGGCCCTCCCCGACATCACATGAAAGAAATTGAGGAAAAAATTCTTGTACTTCTCGGTCGGAGTGTACACAGTCGTCCTCGATCTTTCAAGATCGTCCATGTTTTCTGGACGAGCTTTCAGCCCTATCGGAACGTTTTCGTCGTCCCTCCCTTTGAATACGTAATCATAATACTCGGTCCTCAGAGTAAAGTAGCCATCTCTGACCAGATCCTTGCAGGCGTTGTGCACCATTGAATAACTCCATCCGTTTTCTCTGTAGAATCTGCTAGCAAGTCTCTTTTCTTCAATCTCGGAGTATCCTATTGGATCCGACTGCGGGAGTAGCATGACGTACCACGAGATGGGCTCAAATTGGGGCAGACCTTCTTGATTCGTATTTTCCCCAATTGTCTGGTAAATCACGTCTTTTGCTTCATGGGCGCCACCGAACCTGCTCTGCATTATGCCCCGCATGTACTGCTTTACCTGCTCTTCCGTGTAGGCGAATGGATACTCTTCGTCGACCTTGGGGAACGTTCGCGCGAGCGACCTTACTCCTTTAGAATAGATAGGGTTCTTTCTCAACCTCGTGTCGTGACCGGAGATCCCGGCTATCTCTTTTGCAACCGCCTCCGCTCTGTTGGGTTCAAGAAGTTTCCCTACATATCTTGCGTCATCCGGCCCCATTCGATGCGCCACGATCATGCCCACGTTGCCTGACATGGTGTTCAACAGGTCTTTGTCGATCGAGCTCAGCGTCTGGTGCGCCATGTAGAGGAATAATTTGAACTTCCTTGCTTCGCACAGGATCGTGTCTATGGTGCTGAGCTTGCTCACCCACTGGAATTCGTCCATCGCAAGCACTATGTTTGTCATCTCTGAAACTGGGCGGCCGGTACGTTCGAACTCTCTAGCCTGCTTCAGCACCTCGGTGAAGAGGTTCATTATTATGAGGCTCATGATGAGCTTTCTGAAATCTTCGTCTAGGATGAGCGCCCTCGGCAACCTGAAAATGGTGACGACGCCGGGCTTTCGGATCTCGCTCCAGTCAATCGTTGTTTCCCTGCTGCAGAACGTTCGCGCGGTCATCGAGTTCCCGGGCAGAACGAAGTTTGAGATCCTGTTCATGATCGGGGCGAAAGCGTTCTGTTCGAGCTCCGCTATCGCCTCGATCGTCTTCTGGACGATCTCGTCGGGTATCCCCCTGTTCTTCAGCCGCGCGCGCAGCCGATCCCTGTTCTCCCGTCCTTCGGCGTACATCTCGCTCGTAAAGAAATAGAGATCCCTGAACGTCGGGTTGTCGCCGAAGCTGTATAGAAAGTAGAGAGCTCCCTTGAAGATCCACATCAATCTCGGCGCGTTTGTGGGATCGGTGTTGAGGACGTCCGTGATTATACTGGACAGGAATCCCACTCTGTCCTTGACGATCTCGACCCTGTCCGCATTCTCTTTCGGAAGCACGAGCGGATTTATGGCAAACGCGACGTACGTCGGGTCGAGTATTATCACCTTTCCCAGAGGACGGACCATCCTCGCAAGCTCCATGGATGCGTAGCCGTGGGGATCGATGAGAACAACAGCGGTAGGAAATTTCTTCTGGTTCTCAGGCTCTAGAAGATGGCGGAGCATGTAGAGCAGTGTGTTCGTCTTTCCGGCGTTAGTGGCTCCAACTATCCACGTGTGCCCAATGTAATCTTCAATCGTCAGAGCGAATTGATTGTTCCGAGGTTTCATTGCTTGTACATCAGTAAGAGGAACCCGCTGTTGCGTTTAACAAACGATAGGAGAAAATTCTCCTTTTCTTTTCTTTTATCATATGAGCGCCTTAGAACTGCATGCGCAAGTTAGTTCTTCTTCTGCTGGCATTCTCGCTGTTGATTGCTTGGGGCGGAACTGCTTCCGCACAGTCAACTGACAATAGCTGCGCTACCGCGGTTGCAGTGAATTCTGCATATGGAGCAGCTTTTGGGTCTGGCTCCTACTCCTGCGGTGCGAGCGTGACTTTCGGAGTGTCTACCACAGTTGTCGCCGACGGGACTGTCAGGTATGTCTTTTCTGGTTGGTCGTGTTCTGGTGCGGGTTGCTACTCTGGTTCTGCAGATACTGCTTCGCTGACCGCGGGAGGAAACAACACCGTAATTACTGAAACAGCTCAGTGGATTACTGAGTACCTTCTCACAATATCTTCCAACCCTTCGGGGGGAGGAAGCACAAACCCAGGCGGGAGCTTTTGGGAGATTCCGGACGCATCAGTTACTGTTACGCAGTCCGTCACACTGCCTAACTGGTTTTTTGTCTACTGGTCGCTCGACGGCCAAAATGCAGGCTCTTCTGCCTCTTCATTTACTGTAACCATGGATTCTCCACACTCGCTTGCAGCCAACTTTGTTTCAGTCAACATAACCTCAAGCATGTTGAATGTCACCAATTCTCAGGGAGTCATGCGCAACCCCGATGGTACGTTCTACCGAGGGGATGCCTTCGAGATATCCTACCACATTTCTGTAACAGGCGCCGCGCTTCCTTCGAACATTATTACAACCGCGAGCTTCGTGTACCAGGCAGGCTCACTGGATCTGTTCAGCAACAGCAACAACATCGCGCAGTTTGTGATTACCCAAAATTCCCCCTATGCACCGTTCAATTTGACCACAGTCCCTTATCTTTTCAATGAAGTTGGGAACATGAAAATTGAGGCGTCCGCTGCCGTTTCTTCATCGCAGCCTTTTGCAGTAGTCGAGTATCATCCCTTATTCGCATACTTCACATACATGGAGTACAACAACCTGAACTCGTCAACATACGCAAGGCCTTTCATAACTCTGGTTAGGTACGACGGCAACGCTCCCGGATACTCGTATTCAGGCGACGCAAACACAGATCCATTCAACGCGTACAACTCCACTATGGAGAGGGCGTTCATAAACAACTTCACTTTTTCAACGGATGGATGGAGCGTGCAGCCAAACTCAGCCCCCTCCATCTCCACCAGCGCCGTAAATTATGTTGAGCATGGTGACTTAGATGTAAGAGTCCAGATGCTGAACAGGACGTATCCGGGTGTAATCACTTTCTCTTCTATCTACAAGTTTTACTTCAAAGCGAACCTGAGCTCCCTCATCAACAACCACGGAATCATTTACTTCAACATCACAGAATCTGCGTGGTATTCGCAGGGCGCATCCATTCACTACTCTGACTTCAACACCTCGTATCTCTACGAACCAATATTTTACAACGGCTACCTTGTATTCACTAATAATGACCCAGCAAATGGCTTCAATGTCTCCGTAGTCGCTCACAACCCTGACTCGCTGAATGCATACCTCGTCCAAAAAGTGGTGGGAATATTTGGAAACGACTCGCATGTCGTCAACGACTTCGAACCGGACCTGTACGCTGCCTACTCCACAATGGAACTGAAACCAATTTTCGCAAACGCGACTGAGGTTATGTTCCTTGTGAATCAAACGAACATCATGACTTCGTCGTCTGCGCAGATGCCCTACTTCACAATCTCCGTGCGCGGACTCATTGGGATGACCACTTACCAGTACAACCCGTCGTCATATCTGGGACAGCCGGCCATAACACCATACGCATCATACGGGAACATCACATACGACGTGAACGACGAGTACAGCCTGTTTGTGGTGGCCGACTTTTCTCCTCCTGCGCCCTTTTCAAAGTTCACAGGGTACTTCCTGGCCGAGCCAGCAGGCGGCTACGAAGTTGTAATGCAGCCGATGAATTTCTCGTTCACTGGTTCTCCAGCATCATATCTCATGAGAACGTATGGCTATCCGCAGGGACCCTTCTTTGTTACGGAAGAACCGGGGAACCTGACGCAGGACTATGCTATGCTCTATGGTCAAAACGTAACTGTTCAACCCAATTTTGCGGGCGGAGGAATAACCAGCTTGGTGGTTTCAAGGGAGGGTTCAATATTCTACGTGGCAACGGTGTTCATTGGCAACGAAAGCGGAGGGGTGAGCTCGATCGCAGTCACAAGTAATTCAGGGCAGGTGCTATACAACGAGACAATCGCAAGCAACGGTTCAGCGATAGTCTCGTTCAACCCTCAAGGATTTTCCGGCGCGTACACGTTCGAGTTTCCAGTGTATTCGAATGGCACAGTCTCAATAGACTTGAATGGAGCGTGGGGCGCATTGAACACGATAGCTGACATACCTGTAACTTCGAATTACGGCGCACCTGCGCCATCGGGGATAACTGAGCAGATCATGGGCATTGTCTGGTATCTTTTCGTGCCGGTTCTGTTCGTATTCTGGTTCGTCGTCGTGTGGTTCAAGTTGAAAACCAGCGGCGGAACATCAACCCCTTCGAATCCCTGGTGGACGGGGTAATAAAATGAAGACAAGCTGACGAAAAAAGTTGTACACAGTTTCAAAAATGTATGATTAAACACTTGCACAGTCTAGATGGGCATATGGTCTTTCCTGGAGATAGGGTGAGTATCTAATTGACACAGGGCTCTCGTTTTATCCTCGTCCTGCTAGTGTCCGGCGCTCTCACTGTCTGCCTCCTCTCCCTCTTACAGAGTGTCTAGGAACTGGCAGGTTCCCCGCTAGACATTGCATTCCTACAGCATTGGGTTGTGAAGTGGACAGAAATAGTTTTGTCCACTCGGATCACTTACTATGTTGTCCGTCCAGTGGACAAAACATGAATTGTCTAGTAGGATCATTTACTATGATGCCTCCGAAAAAATGATTTGTCCACTTCTGTTAAATGCAAACGTCTACACACACTGCTAATCTATAATTCATTTCTATCTTTGTATGTCGTGGTGGCCCAACCGTGTATCAACCATCACCCCAAACGGGTACAACCGTGACTTCGGATCAGTCACATCGGCAATTGACGGCGTTTCGAGGAGAAACGTATGGTCGCCAATCCTACTGGAAGTTTTGAGTGTTTCTTCAGAAGCAGTGGACAAAAACAGTTTTGTCCAGTCAGCAATCACCCATACAAGCGAAAAAGAAGTGGACATTTTGATTTTTGTCCACTCATTCCCCGCATGTCTTCACCCCCCGACAACAAACCCAACCGTCCACACGAAAATTGAAGAAACCAGTCTCCTACAACGAAATTACATTTGGGATTTTTCATTAGCATCTTTCAAACGTCTCTGGAGTTCGTCAGCATCCTACAACCAGTTTGGTTGTGGCTCTGCTGGTAACCTGTCCATTCTTCGCCGCTATCTCTGCTTGGATAGGTTAGCCCGAGCGATAATACTCGGCAATTTTCCCTTTCTACTACAATGAGATAGCCACCGTCAGTGCAGAAATACAGCTAGACGTCCTAGGTCGCGTTATCGACTGCACTTTGACGTAAAATAAACTGCTTCTCCTTTCCGTAGGAGATCGAAGAGAAGCGAAGAACCGCCTCCTCCGCCACCCTTGCGCCCGTTCGGGCTAATCAACAAAAAACAAGTGTGACGTGTGATGTTGCCCCATATTATTTTTTCACCAATAGGGCACCTGCCGCACTGCTGGAGGATTCAAGGTGTTTCCAAGCTTCGAATCATCGTTTCGTACGAATGTGGCAAGGCCGTCCGTTGCTTTCTTTCTTTGCAGTCTCTTATTTCTGGATGATCATCCAGACAGAAGGAAAGCGGACCATGCGTAGTTCGTGTAGATTTGCCTATGGAGTTTGAGAGCAGCTAGCAGTTTGACTCCTTCCTTCTATGGTTCTACTGCAAAGATGCCGTGCGCCTCGGGCGAATGGTGACCACTATGAGTACCCAAAACAACGACTACGTAAGACGAACGCGAATAGACAGACTTCGCGAACTCAGACACGAACTTGACAAGCGCGGAAATGGAGGAGCTGTGTACTTCTCATCAGATTTCGACACGGAGGCGTTCTAGATGCAAGCTCCAACAACGCAAGAAAGAGACCACCTAGACCAGATGGACATCGTCATCGGACTATCCAATGACGAAGAGCGATGCCTTCTCCATGTATGGCGCGCGTGCGACCAAACGGCTACCGCGCATGCGCCGAAGCAGGTGATTGACGAATTCCGAAGGACTGTGCGCGAAAGAAGGGATCTCTCGATCAGTCGCATGTTAAGGCTACAATGCGCTCTGGATTCCAGGTTCGCAGTGAAGGCGCGAAAGATGCAGGAAATGATCTACAATAGCGGTGTCCCAGTGGAGGCGATCTAGACAGATGTCAGCGGTAAAGAAGCTCATCTTTTCTGCCGCAGCGTCACTACTTCTCCTAATCTTTGTCGTGCCGCTCTTAGGGCGCATGAATGTAGTGGAATCTGTCGGAGGAACTGCGACAGTAATCGTAGTGGCAGTGTTTTCTGTCTCCGCCTCTGGCTTGATTGCTGAAGCGTGCAGCTGGATCATCAGCGAGAGGAAGGGGCCGCTCTGGAGGACCGTTACGAATGCTTCCAAAATCACTTCGCCAGAACAGCCAGCCCCTGTTGCAGCCACTTCGCCAGAGCCAAATCAGGCAACACCTGCTGCAACTTCGGGGGAGAACGACTTGGTCGCACGAATCGAAGCACTTGAAACGAGACTCAAAGAAATGAATAAGCCAGAGCAGCAAGCCGTGGCGCCACCACCAGCAGTCGTCACAGCCGGACCAAAGGTAGCCACCCCATCACCAAACCAGCAGCAGCAACAGAAGAAGAACCATGTCGAAGTACTTCTCGGGGGCGCTTCCTAGATGTCGCGGCCTCCTTTCTATCTGCGCGGTGGCATCCCGAAGCAAGGAAGCGTTCTATCTCAACCAATGCGAACGACTCATCCTTCAGCACCTGTGCAGCGTCGCATGGAAATCTTCGACATCCCGAGAGAGGAATTCGTGAAGCTCCTCACTTTTCTCAATGAGAAGTACGGCGGCAACATTCAGCGCAAGTGGAACAGCTTCTACGACTCTGCATTCGCAAAAGTCGCATTCCTAAAGTCCAGCGAAGTTGTCGTGCTGTTACTGACCGACGCGTCCTCGAAAAACATCAATTTGTTCGAAATGAAAATCTCGGACATAGAGCTCGCTCCACCCATTGATGTCTCGCGTGAGTTCTACGGCCACCTTCGCAGACACATAGATTCAACCATTGGAAGAGAAACCTTCCGACGTGGAAACAACTTCTACACCGAAGACGGCACTTTGGTTGCGGAGCTCATCTCACCTGAAAAAGTGAGAATCCACACACAAATCAGGACAGGTCTATTCGAGAAAACAACGACTACGGAGATCAACATCGCTGGCCTCAAGCCAGAGATCGCCCCAATGATCGAAGTGTCACGCGAGTACTACGGGTATTTGCGCAGGCACATAGCGATGAGGGCAGGCGCGGAAACCTTCCGCAAGGGGAACAACTTCTACGCAGATGATGGTACCCTTGTCGCAGAACTGCTCTCACCTGAAAAGGTGAGGATCTACACCCCAACCGGGAGTAGCCTATTCGCAAAGACAGTGACAGCAGAGATCGAAATCGCGAGCCTCAAGCCAAAGCGGATCTACATCCCACGCGAGCTCCTGTACATCACTAAGAAACTCTTCGGGAGCTACCGACGGTTTGACCGCGGGGTACGCATGGATCGCAACAACGATCAGGGCAAGTCGTCATCTCTGATCGCATCACTCAACCTCCCGGAATACGCCAAGGCGTTTTTCGGCAAAGCGACCCAAGGACTCATCGAAGGCGAGGTGAAGTACCTCGTCACACACTGGGCAGACGATATCAGCAATAAGCGCAGGGCACATGCAAACCAAGTCAGCAACACTCAGCCAAGAGTGATCTACCTGCCGGCACCACCGCGTTCAGTACCGGCGTCTCCACTGATTGAATCTGCCGAGATCTTCATCGATGAAGAGTCACTGAGCGTTGAGGAGCGACTCGAAACGATGCACCGACTAGGACTAGATCAGCCACAGCAACAGCAGCAACAAGCACGCAGCCGCGTTCCATCACGCCAGACTGACCAAACGAGGTTCTACAGCAGACCTCCTTCTTCTCCTGCAGTCCTCCGACGACACGAATTGAGAAAGCTGCAAGATCTAGACAGAGCCCTTCGGAGAGAGGATGAGCAGAACGCGCCGGTCACAGGGGTGTAAAAAGTAATGGGGAAATGGTCAAACGTGATTTGCAGAATCACGTTCAAGGGACGCGTTCATTATTTCATACACTGGCGCGTAGAAGACGTGTAAGCAATTGAGAAGCGCAAGCTTCTCTTCCTTTTCTTTTGTCTTGAAGGTTCCACATTAAATACAAACCAGAAGTTTTTAGAGAAATTTTGACCCTGTTCTCGCATCCTTGCAGAGCACTTGAACGAGAAATCTTCCACTTTTCCACTCAAAACCGGAAGCTCACTTTCCTTTCTCCTGTCCATGGTGAAAAACTATGACCTCACAAATCAGTTGTTGTTACGCAGTTAACTTTCAGAATTATGATGCTGCAACAATTCATCTTTGAAGCTTGTCAAAGCTCCGATTTTGATTCGGTGCCGTGGCGCGGGCCTTGTACGCGCGTAATTCAGAGCGTAGTAAAATTATGGATTACATTCTGTTCTATGGTAGAGCCGGAACTTATCAGGTTCATAGAATTCACGCGTTTGATTTGAAAAATGCGAAATTTCTCGCAGGAGAATTCCTGCTCACAAAGAAGAAATTGGAAAACAGTGGCGAGGCGCTTGACGGCTACCTCTGCGCCGATATCGGTGAGTGGATCCGAGTGTGATGAGCATGAACATTGCTGGAATTGCTTTTGAAGAAATAGGGATGAAGATGAAGAACGAGAAGACTGATGCATTCGTTCCATCTCTTTGGGAATCGTTCAACAGGAGGGAGAAACGGGAATTTGCCCAGATACTGACCGAGCCGATAATTCTTCCATCAGCGGACGACGGTGGATGGTTGCCCGAGTGGATGTTCAAATCTCTCGAAAGGGAGAGAATCGATAGAGCGCTTGGACGGAAACAAGAACTTTGCGAGTCTGCCAGCAATCTCGAGGTTGCTTCATACCTGATGTGCGGAACCTTCCACTCCCCGATAAGCGAACAAGCTTGCAGAATCTACTTTCACGCGGCTTCAACGCTGAGCAGTGTGCTGGAAGAAGTGATGAAAAGTGAAGGAATAATCGACGACTCGCCGTTGAGCGAAGAAGATCAGAGCGAACTGCACGCCTTCAAGAAGTGGATCCGGACGAGGCAGAAGAATTCGAAGAACGCCAAGAAGATCAGGCGGTTTGTCAGTGTGTACGACAACGCCCTTGCAGAGATGAAGCATCTGGAACTGTTCTCGATGGAATCTCAAATCTGACTCTCCTCCTCAGAAGTGAGGAGTTTCTTTTATTTGGTGATCTAATTTATGACGGAACAAGTTGCAGAACAACCAATAGATGATGGACAGGATTAGTTCTGCTACAATAGAAGAAAGAAAAAAAGGGTTTCAAGAATGACGACAGAGGTTTGGAAGGTAGAAACGGTCAAGAAGCTTTACAATCATCTCAGATCAGATGATTTGGTCAACATTGTCAGAAGGATGTTTCATTCGGATAGAATCTCTCGAAGGAGGGGTATTGCTTGCTAAGAGATGATGAAATAAAGTATCCATCTGTGAAACAGGTGGAGCAGTTACACTACCACGTCTTGGAGATGACCGAAGAAAGGGGCGGTTATCTCAACAAGACAAATCTGGAATATGTATTGGATGCCGTAAAGGAGATCGGAGAGAAATCCGCGAGAAAACAAGGCATCATCAAGAAGGCAGCATTCCTACTTCATAATGTAATTGTACTACATCCATTTGTAAATGGTAACAAAAGAACCGCATACGAACTTGCAAGATTGTTCGTCCGGTTGAATGGCCATGACATCAAAACTGATGAAGCAGATGTGTATCAATTCATGATCCGAGTAGCTGCTGACAAGACTTCAGTCCAAGATGTCGAAAAATGGATCGCAACGAATTTATCAGAGTATCACGGGAGAGTGAAGGTGGAATAATGGCCCAGAAGCTGCGAGTTGCAAAGGAATTCAACGACAAAGAGTTTGAGGACGCGATGAAGCGTGTTCTTGAAGAGGATAGAACACTTCTCCAGCGGCTCGCCAAAGTCTAGTCTACCGTAAAGAAACAATTTTTCAGATTTCAATTCAGTTCGACCGTGGCGCAGCTGTACTGTTGGCGTCACAAGTCTGCTTCTACTCGAATCGCAGATCTAATCTTTTCTTTCATCTTTCATTATGGAGTTGTTTTCCAACATTGACTGAACAGAATTTGCTAATCGCCGACGACGTAATCCAAGTCCGCCTAATAGATGAGGCTGTGATAAAATATCTGAGCGAAGGCATCTACACGAGCTGGAAGTCTGCCGTACGGGAGCTCTTTGCAAACGAGCTGACTGCTGCTCTAACTGCAAAAGAGGATCAAGCAACCCCAACGATAGAGATAACTCTTGACCCTGAAAAAAGAGAACTGACAATCCAAGGAATAGACAGTCTTGGAATCACCCAGGACGTATTCGCAGACAAACTGATCTACTACGGGAGATCGGGAAACACGTCCTCAAAGAGGCCCGGGATGTTTGGGTTTGGAATGAAATCGTTCGTGACATTGGGCAATAGCATGCGGATAGAGACCTACGCACGCGAAACTGGCGAGAGGTACGGCGTGGTCGGGTGCGAGGGGACCCACTTCAAGAGGATTCCTAATGAGGATCTTACAATCTCGCAATATGGAACGAAGGTTTCGATCCTCCTCAGAGATGATGAGCGGGAGGTAGAAGAACAGACATATGAACACGCGCGCGGCGGCTACACCACCAGGATAACAAAATGCAAAATCATCGGGCTTGATGAACTCATACAAACAATCGAGAAGGTGTGCCGCTTTTCGGACGTTGACACGTACTTCACGATCACTTCCGACGCCAAGATCATGACGCACTCCTCGTATTCGAATTACTCGTACGCGACCACGATCGCGAAGGCTCAAAGAAAGAAAGTCAACTACACTCCAAGGGAATATGCGGCGAAGAAAGGAAACCAAACTCCTTCTCAGTGTTTTGAATTCGAACTTGACGACCCTGACTTTTACTTTTACGGCATGCTCGCAGTTTCAGGGAGAAACGAAAACGAAGTAAACATCGATTCAGACAGCGGTGAAGTTCGTCTGTTGAAAATGCCGATCGAGGCAACTATTCCGCTCGAGGTTCCCCTGAAATACGGTAACAGGGAAGAAAAAGAGACCAAGCCCGGATATCCGATGACTTGGTGGTTAGTGAATCTCAAAGATGAGCTCAAATTCGCGCCGACCACTGACAGGGAGAGATTAAAGGAAGGCCTCTACGGTTCGGTCCACAAGAGGATAACCGAGTTCCTCAAAGTCAAGTTTGCGGAGATGGAAATCAAATCATTCGCAGACTATCGGAACTCGAAATGCAAACAGATTCTCAACTCACACTCCGACTCCCATCTGCAAGATTTCCTAACAGAAACGACCCGCGAAGTCTGCTCTGCGCTTGATACAGACGTGATCACAGTAGAGGAGCCCCAGCAAACCGAGGAACATCAAAGTAGACGTTATTCATCATCCTACCCCCACCCGAAGCTCCGCGAGCTAGTCGCAGAGACAGAGAACGTCTTCATGCTGCGCAGAGAGCTAACCCGGACCCAAAAAGAATTTGTCCTGCCGAAAAGGACTGCCTTAACTCTTCAAAAACTCATCAGAGTAAGGCATCCTGACGCGATTGTTTTCCTCTACCCGGCGGACTATTCGTCTTATCGTCTTCCGGAGGCGCTCCCTAAGATCACCGAGCTCGGAAGAGTCCTGAGCGAAAAGTTTGCCGTCAAGGACGCGAAAACCGAGGCAGCGAGCATAAGGAAGGAGCTCGGAGATGGCTGGCGCAAGGCTACGGGCAACGAGATTGAGAAGAAACCCAGGAAGACGGAAGTGGTCGTATGGCGAAAGTGCGCGGGTATCTACTCAAGGATCGACCCGGTTAGGATGAAACCGTCTGAGATCGGTCGCTCGATTATCAGAATCAGAAACATGAAGGAATGGATTGATCTTCTGAAAAAATACTCAATCAGCGACTACGGAATCACAAAGGAGATCAAGGCACTCAAGCGCGGAATGAGCGAGGAAGAGTTCAGAGATCATCTTTCGAAGAAAAACGTCTCCACGAGAGACGGGCAGAAAAGTATTGGCGAAGTTGGAAACGGTCCGTTCACGGTGTTTCAGTTCTGCGATCCAGAGATACTAAAGTTCTACAAACCTAGTTGCACGGAAATCATCTGCACGACGACAAATGAGGAGACATTCGAAGCAGTTGCCTACCTGAAACTTGCCTGCAAAAAGTTTTCAGTCGCTGATGTGGTGGGCAGGAAGGCCCTGAGGCAGGAGCTGATAAAATGCTGTGGAAGTACCAAAGATGACAGTGAGAAATCCATCTTCGCCCTGGTCGGCAAAGATGCGGAAGATAAGGAGGCAATAGAAAGTTGGACATCAAATCAAGATGCTACAAACTATCTCTACATCGCTGTCGCTATGATGAACAACGAGAAGGCAGATGATATAGGAAGCCGAGCCAGCAGAAAGAAACTCGTTTCTCTACTCTGGGATGCTCTCGCAAATCTTTGTGATACTAAAAAGATGAAGCAACTCGTGCAGACTGCAGGCGCGTCACGAATCGTCTAGTTGCGATGTCTGATTGAAAGATTAGGCACGAAGGTCGGAGCGGACAGCAATGTCCGTGATGATGATGCAGTAGTGGAACGGGAAGGCCGTGTAGCCACCGCAATGAAACTATCATAGGCAACTAACGAATGCTGTGAGGAACAATTCCGAATGGCCGAAAGGTCGGTAGGATGGGAGTCCTCGTCCGCAAGGACAGGACGCCCTAAGGTGAGGCTGGCAAGTTGACTTATGAGCAATGGTCAGCTTGGGGCTAGCCCCAGCCAAACAAGCCGATAAGGACGAAATCTAGTCGTCCGAGTCGGCGACCTAAGGACAGACATGGCAACGAGCGAAAGCAAAAGAAACTCACTACAGGTAGCTGCACGGTCATGCGTTAATGCTAGACAAGTCCACTTTCTTCAATCGGACGGAGAGAATCGATGACCCGTTCCGAGGGCGCGCATGATATTGAGGGTCACTGCATTTATACTGTTGGATATGCAGGAATCCCCTTCCATTAGGAAGGCGAGACGGCCAACGAGTCGGGCCTGAACGATAACTGGTGAGTGCCTAAATCCGTCCGCAGTAGTGTTCCTTACGGAACGTGAGAGACCGCTCAATCTTTCGAAATGCTGGAAGTTTGTTTACCCAGTACGCGAATTGGACTGCTCGTCCGATATGATTAAGCGGAGTCCGAGGAGTCATAGTACCCAGAAAGACGGCTAATGACCGCCCTAACGGGAAGGACTCCAGTCCGACAATCTGCAAATCCGAACTGTACAACGAACGGATGCAGTCATACAAAGGAGGTGTGAGAATATGGGCGAATTAAGTAATAGCCAAGCCGTTCTCGCAATCCAGAGTAGACTCGCCATCCACGCAAACTACGTGAAGGCTTATCGCTTTCACAATCTCTACGACCTACTCTGTAGGCGAGAGTGGCTTGAAGAGGCTCTCGATGCAGTACTCAGCAACAAAGGCTCCGTAACCGCAGGTGTTGACGAGATGACCATCAAAAGTCTTCTTGACGATACAGGCGAGAAAAGGGCCAAGTTTCTTGACGACCTGCAACGGGAACTGAAAACACGGAACTATCATCCCTTTCCGGTGCGGAGGACATGGATTCCAAAGCGCAAGAAGGGAGAGCAGCGGCCAATCGGCATCCCAACGCTCAAAGACCGAGTCGTCCAGATGCTCCTGAAGATGGTGCTCGAACCAATATTCGAGTGCGACTTCCTGAGTAATTCGAACGGCTTTCGTTTAGGGCGAAGTACTATGGAATGCGTTCTGCCGCTGTACCAATACGGGAACAAGCACTTCAACTACAACTATGTCATTGAAGGCGACATCGAAAGGTGCTTCGACAACATAGACCACGAGACACTAATGAAATCTGTCCAGAAACGGATAGGCGACAGGAAGGTCTTGAGGTTAATCTGGCGGTTCCTTAAAGCACCAGTTAGGGAACTCAAAATACTGTCAAAGACAAAGAAAGGTACGCCACAAGGCGGAATCCTTTCTCCACTGCTTGCAAATATCTACCTCAACGAATTCGACCATTACTGGTTAGAGCAATGGGGTAGTTTCACACGCAACCAGCGCAGTCAACGACTTGAGCATGGGCAAGCAAACTGCGTGCTTTTCAGATATGCAGACGACTTTATCCTCAGTGCGAAGGGTACGAGGGAAGAGGTTGAAAGCATCATGAAGGACATCACGCATTACTTTGCTGAGCAACTCAAACTCAATTTGTCAACTGACAAAACCCGCATCGTCCCAATCGATGAGGGATTCAAGTTTCTTGGATTCCAAATCAGTAGGGAACGATTATCGGGTTTCAAATGCATTCGAGTGCGTCCGACTCAAGAAAATGTAATTCGACTGAAGGTCAAACTTCAGGAGATGCTTGGGAAGGATGCAGACCAAGATGACCCGCAGGTCAAGATAGCCGAAATCAACCATGTCCTAATTGGTTGGTCGGGCTACTTCTATAGGGTCAATTCATACAAACAATTTCTGGCTTTAGACTACTATGCCAGACAACTGTTCTTGCAATGGTATTGCAGGAAACATAAGATTGGCATCTACCAAGCGCTAGCCGCAGTTACCATCAACAGCCAAATCGCCATCGAAAGAGCAGGCAAGGTAAAACTGCTCTATCGTATGAGTGACAGACCAAGTGAACACACTGCTCTCAATCACGGAGCCGTCTGGAAGTATAGGCACATCGAGAACCCCTATCTCAAGGGAGGCTTGATGACCAATGACGAGACTGAACCAGAAGACCCAATGGCCGAGGCAGAAGCAGTACGAAATGTTCACACAATCGACAAAGCCTACGGCCCATACTATCTTGAGAATCGCATTAGGGCGTTTCGAAGGGATGGATGGCACTGTCGGCTCTGTCCAAGCAGGAAACAACTCGTCGCACACCACATTGAACCCGTTCCCCGTAAAGGAAAGTACGACATCTATATTGTGCACAGTGTCGATAACTTGATGACTATGTGCGCAAACTGCCACCAGAACTTACTAACTAAATTCAACTAGAATCTTCCGTTCGCGATACAAGTAGAGGACTAAGATTGAAGGATGGAAAGCCCAATGCGGGGAAACTCGCACGTTGGGTTTGGGAAGGAGGGCGCGTGTTTCCTGTTTGGAGCAATCCAAGCGTGGCAGCGCGCCTTTACTTCAGTGAAATATTCCAATGTTTCGAAGTACAACAATCCAAGGAACAAGCTGGAAAATTAGTTGACTCGATTGTTTCGTAGCTCGTGCGCAAAGGTGGTACATTCAGATGTCAGAACCCATGGTAGAAATTGAAGGAATGACTGTGAACGATTATCTACGGTGTGAGGTCAGAATCAAAGAGCTCATGCAGGAAACGCGGAAATGGCGGCTAGTCGAAGCGATGGTAGGCAGATGATAATGAGCGCCCGTGTTCCTCCTCTTCTTGAAATCCAGAACCTATGTCGCAAGTGCCAAACCACTCTGATCGAAGGTGAAAATTGGCCAGAGAG
>Ga0307374_10001316_pt1 | contig 45901 bp, 39 predicted proteins | sample OX3MG_FD_202532 | JGI IMG/M metagenome (GOLD analysis project Ga0307374, IMG submission 202532) | Soil microbial communities from Risofladan, Vaasa, Finland - OX-3 | ecosystem: Environmental > Terrestrial > Soil > Coastal area > Acid sulfate soil | place: Finland: Risofladan, Vaasa | collected...
GGCATCGGTGAGGTCGGCGGCAACGACCTCGACGCGCACCGAGTGGGCTAGGGCCAGTTCGTCGGCCAGTGCCTGCAGGCGGTCCCGGCGCCGCGCCACCAGCGTCAGCCCGTGGCCGCGCCGGGCCAACTCGCGGGCGATCTCCGCTCCGATACCGGACGACGCGCCGGTGACGATCGCGGTCGTGTTCTCCTTGGGTGTCGGCAGTGCCATGGTCAGAGCGTACGTGAACGCGTCGCGGCCACTCCTTGCCTCCTGGCGGGCGTCAGATCACGCGCGTGTGAAGTTCGCGTGACGGCGACGCTCTCCACCAGGGACTTCGCGAATGCCCTGTTCGCGTGGGGTTCACACGGCGGAGGGTGAGGTGGATACTGGAGACAGCGAGCGGCAACCGGAGCACCCGCTGTTGCCCCGAGTGGAAAGGAGCTGCCGATGCAATCGACAGGCTCGACCGAGGAGGCCGATCCGCCGGGTTGAGGATGCGTCACCGATGTCGGTTTCGGTGGCGCCTCGGAGCAGTCCGCCTGGCGTGAAGTCCGGCGTATGCAAAAGGCCGCGTTCGCGCCGGTGCGTGTGCCGGCCGGCCGACAAGGCGGCCCCCGCACCCACTGCGCCGCAGGCTGGAGCCGCGGACTGCGTACAAGAAAGAACGAAGCACTACAAGATGCATCAGAACGAGTGAGGGCTAGCCGAAAGGGCTGGCCCTTCTCGCGTGTCGGCAGTCGTCGACCTGACGGTGGTCGCCTCCGTCCGTGCGGCCGTGCCATGGTGGAGGATGCCCGGGACGCGCCTCCCTATGTTCCCGCTGTCGGCCGTCCTCTTCCCCCATGCCTCCATGCCGTTGCACGTCTTCGAGCCGCGTTATCGGGAGCTCCTGCGCGACTGCCTGGCAGGCGATAACCGCTTCGGCATTGTGCTCATTGAGCGTGGGTCCGAGGTCGGCGGCGGCGACATGCGCAGCAGGCTCGGCACCCGGGGCGTCATCACCCAGGCGGTCGAACTGCCCGATGGGCGCTGGGTCCTGGAGATCGAGGGCGAAGCCCGCGTAGCGGTGGAGGAGTGGCTGCCCGACGACCCCTACCCGGTGGCCCTGGTGCGCGATGCCGCGCCGGCGCCGCCGCCGGGGGACGCCGCCCCGTTGGTGGGCGCCGCCGGGCAACGCGTCCGCCGGGCCCGGGCCCTCCTGGCCGAGCAGGGCGGGGCGCCCCCGCTGGCCCCCGATCTCGCGCTCGACGGCGGCGGTGACGCCGACCGCGCCGCTTGGCAGCTCTGTGCCGTGGCGCCGCTCAGTGCCTACGACGCCCAGCGCCTGTTGGCGGCGGACGGTGCACCGGAGCGCCTGCGCCTCCTGGCCGAGTTGATGGAGGAGCTGGAGTTGGATCTGCATCGCATGCTGCGCGCCGAATGAGCCCTGGCGCGCATCCCATCGTCGACAATAGGAGAAGGCAATGACCGACGCCGCGCCGCGGAGGCGCAACATCCTCTTCATCACCACCGACCAGCAGCGCTACGACAGCCTCGGCTGCAACGGGGGCACCGTGGCCCGCACGCCGGTGGTGGACCGCTGGGCGGCCGAGGGCATCAACTACCGCCGGGCCTACAACCAGAACACGGTGTGCATGCCGGCGCGCTCGACCATGCTGACGGGCCAGTACGTGCGGACGCACGGCGTGGTGGCCAACGGGATCCCCCTGCCGGTCGATGCCCCGTCGGTGGCGCAGTACCTCCACGACGCAGCGGGCTACCGGACCGCGCTGCTGGGCAAGGCGCACTTCGAGCCCGGCTTCGACCCGACGAACCAGTTCGAGGAGAACGCGCGGGTGGCGCGCGGTGACACCGGTCCCTGGCGCGGCTTCGAGCGGGCCGAGCAGGCCATGCACGCTGCTGCGTGGGGTGACCATCCGATCGCCCACTACGGCCGCTGGCTCAAAGCCAACCATCCCGAGCACCTGCACAGCTTCGCGGGCCTGCTGCAGGCCGAACCGGGCGGGGACACGCTGGCGCCCGAGACGAAGAACAACCCGATCCCGCGGGAGTGGTATCACACCGACTGGGTGGCCGACCTGACCGTCGACTGGCTCTCCTCGCTCGGCGCCGACGAGCCGTGGTTCTGCTGGATGTCCTTCCCCGACCCCCACCACCCGTGGGATCCACCGGCCTCGGAACTGCCCCGGGTGCCGTGGCAGGACCTCGCTCTACCGCCAGGCCATCCGGGCTCCGACGAGGCGGTCCGCGCCGTCCTGGCCCGCAAGCCGGCGCATTGGCTCGGTTTCTGGGACGGGACGTTCTCCAACATGGAGGGCGGCCCGGCCACCTTCGTGCCGTCGCGGCTCACCCACGACCAGATCCGCGAGGTCAACGCCAAGGCGCACGTCATGAACGAGCTCATCGACGAGGCCTGTGGCCGCGTGCTGCAGACGATCACCCGGCGGGGCTGGCTGGCCGACACGGACGTGATCTTCACGACCGACCACGGGGAGATGCAGGGCGACTTCGGCCTCCTCTACAAGGGCCCTTACCACACCGACGCGCTGATGCGGCTGCCCTTCGTGTGGCGGGCGGCCCCTTCCGCCGGCGTCGCCCCGTCGGTGGTGAACGATCCCGTCGGGCAGGTCGACCTGGCGCCGACGTTCTGTGCCATCGCCGGCGTCGATCCCGCCCCCTGGATGCAGGGCCGGGCCCTCCCCCAGGCCGACGGCGAGGCGGGGCGCGAGCGCGCTCTGTGCGAGTGGGACAGCCAGTTCCCCGGCTACGGCATGCACCTGCGCACCATCTACCGCGACGGCTGGCTCTGCACGGTGTACGAGCCGTCGACGGCCGGGCAGCCCAACGGGTTGGAGGAGGTCTGGGGCGAGGCCGTCCTGCAGCCGTGCCCCGTCGTATACGAGCAGTCCGGCACCGGCCCGGGCGGCGTGGCCATCGCCACCGGGGAGCTCTACGACGTGGAGTCAGACCCGCACCAATTCGAGAACCTGTGGGACGACCCGGCGCGGCGGGCCCAGCGCGACGAGCTGGTGGCCGATCTCTACGCCAGCCTGCCGACCGAGCGGCGCACGCTCAAGGTGATGGCACCGGCCTGACCGTCAGGCTGGCGCCGGTGCCGTGGCCCGCTCAATGGCCGTCCACCCGCTGGTCGCCTCGCGCCGGGCGTGCTCGGCGGCGTGGCCGCCCCGCAGGCCGAAGAGCCGCTTGGCCAGCAGCAGGTAGATCACCACGGCCAGATTGATGACGAGCGCGATGATTTTGAAGACGCTGATGCCATTGGTCAGCTCGTAGATCTCGTAGGGCACCAACGCGGTGGTGGCGATGAAGGTGAGGTACTCGGCCCACCGCTTGTTGAGCCACAGGCCGACCATCTCGGTCGCCTCCAGGGCGGCGAAGAGTAGCAGGACGAAGCCGAGGATGCGCAGGTGCGTCGGGGAGTACTTGAAGGCCCGCCCGAAGTAGCCGAGCAGACCGCGCGCCTGGGAGGCGCCCGGCGTCCCGCCGGCGAGGTCGTTCATGATGTTCTGGTAGTCGTGATGGAGCGCCTGGTCGTGCGCGGCGAAGGTGAACAGCGCAACGGCGAGCCCGGTGAGCACAGTGACGTGAATGGCGCGGTCGACGGCAATGAGGCGCAGGATGTAGCGGTCCCGGAGGGCGGCGCCGCGCAGAGGGAGTTGGATCTCGTCGCGCGATGGGACCCGCTCGCATCCGGGCTCCACCGGCGGAGTGCGCCGGACCCAGTCGTCGCAGCGCAGGCAGCGGTACCAGCGCGCCCCCGCGTCCTCCCGGGCCACCAACGCGTCGTCGGCCGTGATGGTGGCCGCGTCGAGGCCGACCAGCACGTGGTCCGACCAGGCGCAGGTGAACAGCTCGTAGCGGTTCGCGGGTCGTGCGCCTCCGCCCGGCACTCAGTCCAGCCCGGGGAGCACGGCGTCGAGGAAGCGTTGCGGCGCCTCCATCATGGGGTAGTGGCCAACACCCTCCAGGCGGTCGGCCGTGGCATCGGGCCGGGCCTCCAGCAGCGTGTCGACCATGGAGGGGACCGCGATCGGGTCGTCCAGACCCCACACGATCCGCAGGGGTGAGGGGTCGCTCTCAATGGCGCCCGTAAAGCGCCGCTCGTCGCTCCGGCGCTCCTCGATGTAGCGGATCAACCGCGGCAAGAGGAGCTGGCCGTCGTCGTGGACCACCTGCGCCGCCGCCTCCGGCAGCGGATCGGCGGGCCAGCCGGGGGGGACGGGCGGGGTCGACGGGCTGAACGTGTCGCGCAGGCTCTGCGCGAGGGACGCGGCGTCGAGCGGGCTGCCCGGCGACAGCACCTCATCGGGGAGCCCGAGCAGGAACTGCTGGCCGTTGGTGAGGTGAGCCTGGCCGATGTAGATGCTGCCGTTGGTGACGACCCGCCGCGTCACCTCGACGGCCCAGGCGCCCTCGGCGCGCCGCGCCAGCAGCTCGCCGCCAACGGTGTCGCCCATGTCGTGGGTGAGCAGGGCCAGGCGGTCGATCCCGAGCGTCGCGACGAAGGCAGCGGCCAGGTCGGCCTGCAGCGCCATGGTGTAGGCCCGGTCGGGCTTGGCCGACAGCCCGTACCCGAGCATGTCGAAGAGGACGACGCGCCGTTCGGCCCGCAGCCCGTCGAGCACGGCGGCATAGTCGAACGACGACGACGGGAAGCCGTGGAGGATCAGCAATGGCTCGTGACGCTCGGGGCCGATGGGCGGGGCGTCGACGGTGAAGATGCGCTCACCGCACAGGGTCCTGCGCGTCCCGACCGCCTCCCAGCCGCTGCTGGTGGCGATGGTCACGTGCCCGCCAGCTTGGCCACCACGGGCCCGAGGGTCTCCCAGGCGTCGGATTCGATCGACCAGTAGGAGATCCCGTACTCGGCCCGGCGCCACTCGAGCTCCTCGACCATTTCGTCGAGCGTGCCGATGAGCGCCAGCGGCACGTGCAGCGCGTCGGCGGCGTCAATGCCGAAGGCCGGCCCCATCTGGCCGGCCAGGCCAGCGGCGTCGTCGGTCACCATGACGAAGCCGATAAGGGAGTTGAGCTCCAGGTCGGCGAAGCGGTCCCCGGCCGCCTCCTTCACCCATCCGATCTTCGTCCGGGTCCGCTCGGGCGTGGCGTCGGCGGCCGTCTCCGCGCCGCTCGTGCCCTCGCGCAGGTTGACGTTGATGCTGACGACGTCGGCCTGGCGGGCGGCGAACGACAGCACCCGTTTGCCCCCACCGCCGATGATGAGCGGGGGACCGGGCTGCTGCACCGGCCGCGGCGTCAGGGTGTGACCGAGCACCTCGTAGTGCTCGCCGTGGAAGTTGAACGGCCCGTCGGTGCGCAGCAGTCCCTGCACGACCTTCACCGCCTCCTCGAAGCGCGCCACGCGCACGGCCGGGTGGTCGTAGGCCAGCCCGGCCTCGTCGTAGTCCGTGCGCATCCATCCGGCGCCCAGGCTCATTTCGAAGCGGCCGTCGCTCAGGACGTCGAGCGTGGCGGCCTCCTTGGCCAGCACGAACGGGTGCCGGTAGTCGTTGCCGAAGACCAGCGAGCCCATGCGCAGCGTGGTGGTCGCCGCGGCCACCGCGGCCAGGGCCGGTACGGGCGCCAGCTGATCACCGAAGTGGTCGGGCATCAGCAGCGCGCTGTAGCCGAGGTCCTCCGCCTTACGGGCCTGTGTGGCCCACGAGTGGGCGGAGCCGTCTGGCGCCTTGCTCAGCTGCGCGGCGAAGCGAAATTTCCGATCGTGTGCCATGGCGCAATGTTGCCGCACATCGGCGGCCCATGTGCCACGACGCGCTCCCGGGGTGGGACCGGCCGGAGCCGGTCGGCGCCGGCCGGGTCTAAAGGAAGCTGAAGTCCGGCACGCCCGAGCTGATGCCCTTGAAGAGCTCACCCTTGGCGGCCACCAGCTCCTCGGGGGACCACGCCGCGTCCCGCGTGACCTGGCCCACGGCCTTGAAGGCGCTCACGGCGTAGATGTTGCCGCCGAAGACCACGAGGATCTGCCCGGTGATGTCGGCCGAGGCCGGCGCGGCCAGGAAGCAGGCCACGTTGGCGATGTTCTTCGGGTCCCAGGCGTCGAAGCCGCCTTCGCCGGCGCTCATGCCGTCACCGCCGAAGATGGTCTCGGTCATGCGGGTGCGGGCACGCGGCGCAATCGCGTTGGACGTGACCCCGTAGCGGCCGAGCTCCCGGGCCTCGACCCAGGTGAGAGCTGCGATACCTGCCTTGGCCGCGGCGTAGTTGGCCTGACCGGCGTTGCCGTACAGCCCGGCCTCCGACGAGGTGTTGATGATGCGGCCCGTGACGTCCTCGCCCGACTTGGCCCGGTTGCGCCAGTAGACGGCGGCGTGGTGGGTGGCGGCGAAGTGGCCCTTGAGGTGGACCCGGATCACGTCGTCCCAGTCCGACTCGTCCATGTTGAAGGACATCTTGTCCCGCAAAATCCCGGCGTTGTTGACCAGGATGTCCAGGGCGCCGAAGGTGTCGATCGCCTGGTCCACGACGTTCTTGCCGCCGGCCCACGTGCTGATGTCGTCGCCGTTGACGGCGGCGTCGCCGCCCCGCTCCTTGATCAGTGCCACGACCTCCTCGGCCGGGTGGGCGTCCTGCGAGCCCTCGCCGTGCAGCCCGGCGCCCACGTCGTTGACGATGACCTTCGCGCCCTCGCCGGCGAGGACCAGTGCCTCTTCGCGTCCGATGCCTCGTCCTGCACCGGTGACGACCGCCACCTTGCCGTCGAGCAATCCCATGGTGATGCCTCCCTGTTCCGGTCCACGCGCCCGGCCGGCCGTCCCGGCTGGGGAGGGTCCGGCGGCGGGGCCGATGGCCGCCGCGACGCGCCAGCAGTGTGGCCGATGGGCTCGTTCAGGGGCAAAACCGCGGCAGCGCCTCGGCGGTGACCAGGCTGATCAGCTCCACCGTCTCGCTCCTGGCCCTGGTCTTGCCGAAGCGCGACGACAGGCTGACGACGTCCAGGCCGGCGGGTGGCGAGGCCAGCACCGTCGCGTCGGCGCCGCCGGCGATGCACACGACCGGCAGCGCCCTGCCGCGTCGGCCCCGGGCCCGGGCGAGCTCCAGCACGCCACCGGGCACCTTGCCGTGGAAGGAGGGGGGATCGAGGTGTCCCTCGCCCGTGACGGCGAGGTCCGCCCGCTCCAGGCGGTCGGCCAGGCCGACCAGGCCGGCCACGAAGTCGAAGCCGGGCTCAATGCGTGCCCCCAGCGCGACGAGGCCGCCGGCCAAGCCGCCCGCGGCGCCGCCGCCCGGCACGGCGGTGACGTCGATGCCCGTCTCGCGGCGGTAGCGCGCCGCCACCTCGACGAGACGCCGGCCGAGCTCGGCCACCTGCGCCGCCGTGGCGCCCTTCTGCGGCCCGAAGACGGCCGCCGCATTGCCGAAGCGCGTCGTGACGTCGCAGGCGACGACGAGCTCGATCCCGTCCAGTGCGGCAGGCGTGCCGACGGCCTCGTAGGCGCCGACGCCGCCGTCGGTCGTGGAGGATCCGCCGCAGCCGACGACGATGCGCCGGGCCCCCGCGTCGCGGGCGGCGAGCAGGAGCTCGCCCACGCCCGTCGTGCCGGCCCGGACCGGGTCGTCACCGCGCGGCCGCGGCAGCAGCGCGCGTCCCGCGGCGCGGGACATCTCGATGACGGCGGTGAGGGGCTCGCCGTCGGCCCGCCCGCCGAGGAGACGCCACTCCGCCTCGACCCGGGCGCCGAGCGGGCCCGTGACGACCGTGGTCCGCCGCGCGCCGCCGAGGGCCAGGAGCAGGCCCTCCCCGCCGTCCGACATGGGGACCTCGTCGGCCGTCCATCCGGCTGCCCGGGCGGCGTCCCCCACGGCCGTGGCCACCTCCCGGGCCGATGCCGTCCCCCGGAATTTGTCCGGTGCGGCGACCAGGTGGGGCACCCGGACGAAGCTACCGGGTGAGGGTGCCGGTGGACTGACAGTGCGGGCGAGAGGATTTGAACCTCCACCCCCTTTCGGGGACCGGGACCTAAACCCGGCGCGTCTGCCGATTCCGCCACGCCCGCAGCGGGCCCGCCCTGCGGGTGAACTGGGAGTGTACGGCGGTGTGCCTCCGAACGCCCCTTCCGCCCACTAGCCTCTTTGCCATGGTCAACGCATCTGAAACCCCCCTCATCACGTCTGCAGGGGCCGATCTGGAGTCCGGAGGACGAGTCTTCCAAGAGCTCCTGAAGGAGCGCATCGTCTTCATCGGCAGCGCGATCGACCAGGTCACCGCCAACCTGGTCTGCGCCCAACTCGTCCTCCTGGAGGCCGAGAACCCCGAGAAGGACATCTCGTTGTACATCAACTCGCCGGGGGGCTCGGTCACCGACGGCCTGGCCATCTACGACACCATGCAGTACGTCCAGCCCGATGTCTCGACCATCTGCGTCGGTCTGGCGGCCAGCATGGGCCAGTTCCTCCTCTGCGCCGGCGCCCCCGGCAAGCGCTACGCGCTGCCGCACTCGCGCATCCTGATGCACCAGCCCTCGGGGTCCATGCAGGGGCAGGCGGCCGACATCGCCATCCAGGCGGAGCAGATCATCTACCTCAAGCGCATGATGGCCGAGCGCATCGCCTTCCACACTGGGCAGCCGCTCGAGAGGATCGAGACCGACTCGGACCGTGACCGCTGGTTCACCGCCGACGAGGCGGCCGAGTACGGCTTCATCGACAAGGTCATCGACCGCTCGACGGCCACCGCGGCGGCAGGGAACAAATAGACGTGGCTGTCGACGTCCCGGCCTCCTCGCCGGACGCAGACCGGCGATTCGAGGAGGGCGCCGAACTACGAGTGGCCGACCGCTCGCCCGTCGCGGCGGAGGCGGCCGGCGTGAGCCGGAGCGTGGCCCGGCGGGGCTCCGTGACCCGCGTCGTCACACCCACCGTCAGCGTCCGCAAGCGGCTCCATGAGATCTGGTTGTCGCGCGAGCTCCTGATCTACCTGGTCCGGACCGAAATCAAGGTCAAGTACAAGAACTCGGTCCTTGGGCTGGTGTGGTCGATGATCGCGCCGGCCATGACGCTGGCCATCTACTTCTTCGTCTTCTCCATTCTGCTCGACAACAGGATGCCGAACTTCGTCATTTACCTCTTTGCCGGGCTGCTGCTGTGGAACCTCTTCTCCCTCGGCGTCCTGACCGGCACCGGGGTGGTCGTGAACAACGCGGGGATTGTCAAGAAGGTCTCCTTCCCCCGCGAGATTCTCGCCCTGGCGGCGGTCGGTTCGGCCTGCGTCTTCTTCTTCTTCCAGGCCATCGTCATGGTGATCTTCATGGTGGTCCTGCGAGCCCCTCCGGACCCGGCCTATTTCCCGTTGCTCATCGTCGCCCTGCTGGCGGGAGTCATCCTGGCCTCGGGCCTGGCCGTGCTGCTGTCCTCCATCAACGTGTACCTGCGCGACACGCAACACCTCATTGAGGTCGTGCTCACCGCGTGGTTCTGGGCCTGCCCGATCGTGTACCCGTACCAGACCGTCGAAGCCAAGCTGGGACCACACCACCTGACGTGGCTCTATCTGGCCAATCCCATGACGCCGCTGGTCCTTGTCTTCCAGCGCTGCCTCTACAACAAGCCCAGCGCTGTGATCAACGGTGTCTATACGGTGATCGGGCCCCAGCACGGGTACCTCTGGTTCGCCGTCCTCACCGGGATCGTGCTCGTCCTCTCGCTGGCCCTCTTCATCGTCGGCCTCGCCGTTTTCGGCCGGCTCGAGGGCAACTTCGCCGAGGAGCTCTGAGCGCGTGAGCGATTTCGCGGTCGACGTCCGGAACGTCTCGAAGCGCTTCCGGCTGGCCCACGGTCAGTACAAGACGGTCAAGGAGCGGCTGATCCACGGGGGCAAGCGCAAGTCCACCGAGGACTTCTGGGCCCTCGACGACGTGTCGCTGACCGTCCGGGAAGGGGAGACCGTCGGCATCCTGGGCCGCAACGGCTCGGGCAAGTCGACCCTGCTCAAGTGCATCTGCGGGGTGCTGCAGCCCACGGATGGCGAGGTGGCCGTACGGGGCAAGCTGGCCGGGCTCCTCGAACTGGGCGCCGGCTTCCAGCAGGACCTGACCGGCCGGGAGAACATCTACCTGAACGGTTCGTTGATGGGGATGGCCAAGCGCGACGTGGACAAGGTCTTCGACGCCATTGTGGACTTCTCCGAGTTGGAGGAGTTCATCGACGGCCCGGTGAAGTTCTATTCGTCCGGCATGTACGTGCGGCTCGGTTTCGCGGTCGCCGTGAACATGGACCCCGACATCCTGGTGATCGACGAGGTCCTGGCCGTGGGTGACGAGCGCTTCCAGCGCAAGTGCATCGGCCGGGTCAAGGAGTTCCAGAAGGAGGGTCGGACCATCCTCTTGGTCACGCACGCAGCGGATACCGTACGCAGCATCTGCGACCGGGGCGTGGTGCTCAGCCACGGGCATCTGGTGGGGGAGGGCGACCCGGGAGAGGCCACGCGGATCTTCCGCGAAGGCCTGATGGCAGAGGGTGCGGGCATGGCGGTGGCCGACCCCACGCTGGTCGCCGTACCGGCTGCGCCGACGACCGTGGGCATGGACACCGCGGCCGACACCGAGCGACCTGTCCGCTTCCGCTCCGTACACCGCGTCTATTCGGGGGACAACAGCGTGCCGTACATGAGCACGGGCGACGACCTCACCATCCGGGTCGAGTTCGAGGCACTGATTCCGACGCCGGACGTGGTCTTCTCACTCGAGATCCGGGACGGCGACAACAACATGGTGATGCGCACGGACACCTCCATCATCGGCATGTCGATCGACGCGCCCCGCGGGGTCAGTGTCATGCACTTCGGGATCGTCAAAATGCCCCTGCTCGACGGCACCTTCACCTTCGCCATGGGGATCCAGAGCCGGGACGGCATTCTCTACGACTGGCAGGAGTCGGCCGGGACGTTCGCCGTGATGAACCCGGGGAAGACGACCGGCGTGCTGCGCATGGACGTGCATGCGGCCCTGATCTCGACCGAGAGCGACATCGACTCGTCTGCCGCGCTGGCCTAGCGCGGCCGCGCCAGACTTGCATCATGAGTGACACGGACGTGACGCTGCCCGAGGATCCGCAGGCCTACGTGGAGCAGGTCATGGCAGAGATCGCCGAAGAGGTCCGTGTGCGGCGCGCCTCGGGCGACCTGCCGCCCAAGCTCGAGCGCGAGTTGGACGAGCTGTTCCTGGCCCATTCGCCGGTGGCCGGTCGCGGCGGCGACCTGGGCGACGCGTTGCGGATGGTCGACGCGGCCACCTTCATCGACCCCGTGGTGCCCGTCGAGTCCGAGCGGGCGGCGGGCGCGGTTGTCAAGAAGGGGATGCGGTCCCTGCTCCTCTGGTATGTCGGATGGCTCACCCACCAGATGAGCCAATCGGCCTCCGCCGTGAGCCGGGCCCTGCACATCGTCGACGATCGCCTGCAGCAGCTCGAGCGCCAGGTGGAGGGCCAGCACGTGCCGGCCGCCGGCGTGGTCGAATTCCCAGGCCTCGACGGCGTCGAGGCCTGGTGGGTGGGTCCCGCCGCGGCTGCGGTGGCCAAGGCGCCCGGGCGGGTCCTGCATGCCGCCTGCGGTGACGGGTGGTTCGTGCGGCGCGTGCAGGAAGCCGGTGGCGATGCCTATGGCGTCGACCCCCGACCCCGGCTGGTCGAGACGGCGTCACTCGGGGTGCTGGACCTGCGTGCCGAGCCCCTCGGCGAACACCTCCGCGCCGTCGCTGCGTCCGGTCTGGGTGGCGTCGTGCTGAGCGGCATGGTCGAAGGGATGGCCGCGGCCGAGCGCGGCCGGTTGCTGGCGGCCATCGGGACCCGGCTCGCACCGGGAGGGACGCTCCTCGTCCACTCGGTGACGCGGCAGACGTGGGAGGCGCCCGACGCCCCACCCGAGGCGGACCTCGCGGCCGGCCGGCCGCTGCGTCCCGAAGCCTGGTGCCGCCTTCTCGAACAGAGCGGCTACGAAGCCACGGCGCAGCCCGGTCCCGGCGGCGACGACTATCTCGTCACCGCGGTCCGCTCCGCCCTCACGTCGCCGTACGCGCCCGCGGAGCGGTGAGCGCTGCCGCCGGGAGGCCGGTGGCCGTGCATCAGTTCATCGCCACCCTGAACCCGCACGACGCCACCGGGACGCATGCGCTGCTGCTGCGGGACGCGTTGCGTGCCGCCGGATGGCCCTCGGAGATCTTCGCCGAGGCCATCCACGACGACCTGGCGCCCGAGGCGTTCAAACACTGGATGTACCCCGAGCATGCCGCTCCCGGCGACGTGGCCATCTACCAGTTCACGACCTCCTCCGCGGTCGCGGGGTACCTGGACGAGCTCGGGATCCCGCTGATTCTCGACTTCCACAACTTCACGGGGCCGGAGCACTTCGCCGGCTGGGAGCCTGGGAGCGTGGCGCGCGCGACGGCCGCCGCCGACGAGTTGGCCTCGCTCGCCCCGCGGGCGCTCCTCGGGCTGGCCAAGAGCCCGTTCAGCGAGCAGGCGCTGCGGCGGGCCGGTTGCCGGCGCACCACGGTCCTCCCCGTGTTGGCGGACTACGGGCGGGTGACCGCCACGCCCGACGGCCGGGTCGCGGAGGAGCTGGCCCGGCTCCGGCGGGACGGGGGCGCCGACTTTCTGTTCGTCGGTCGGATCGCGCCGTCCAAGGCCCAGCACGAGCTCGTCAAGGCAGTGTGGGCCTACCGCCGGCTCTACGACGGCGAGGCCCGCCTGCACCTGGTCGGCGGCACGTCGAGCTACGAGTACACCAAGGCCCTGCAGGACTTCGTGCACGACTTGGGGTTGTCCGCTGCGGTGCGCCTGCCCGGAGAGGTGTCCGAGGCCGCGCTGGCGGCGTACTTCGCGGCGGCCGACGCCTACCTCTCTCTGTCGGCCCACGAAGGGTTCGGCGTCCCGCTCGTGGAGGCCATGGTGGCGGGCGTGCCCGTCGTCACGCGCCCGGCCGGCGCAGTGTCCGACACCGTGGCCGACGCCGCGCTGGTGCTGGCCGACGCCGACCCTTCCTACATTGCCGCCGCCTTGCACCGCGTATGCACGGACGAGCGCCTGCGCGCCACGCTGACGGCGGCGGGGACGCGCCGGGCCGCCGCGCTCTCCAGGGACCTGGCCGCCCGCATGGTCGATGCCGTCGCCGCGGTGGTGGGGCGACCGTGAGCAAGAAGGTGGCCTTCGTCACACCCCGCTACGGGCCGCACATCATGGGCGGGGCCGAGACCGCGGTGCGCCAACTGGCCGAGCACCTCTGCGCGCTGACGGACTGGGAGGCCGAGGTGCATACGACCTGTGCCCTCGACGCCATCACGTGGGACGACGTCCTGGACCCGGGGACCACCGAGATCAACGGCGTCACCGTGCACCGGCACCCCTCGGTCCATGGGCGTCTGCCGGACTTCTACGGCCTGGACGGGATGGTCCGTCTCGCCCCCCGTTCAGCGACGAGGGAGCAGGGGGAGCGGTGGGTCGACTACAACGGTCCCGTCTCCACCGAGCTGGTCGACGCGGTCGTCGCATCGGACGCGGACGTCGTCGCCTTCTCGCCGTACCTCTATCACCCGACGGTGGCGGCCATCGGGAAGGTCCGGGTGCCAGCGGTCTTCCATCCGGCCGCACACGACGAGCCGGCCCTGTACCTCTCCGTGTTCCGCGGCACCTTCGGCGATGCCGACGCCTTCTGCTTCTACACGGCGTCCGAGCGCACGCTCGTCGAGCGGATGTACACGGTGGCGGAGCGGCCGCAGATTGTGCTCGGACTGGGCGTCGGCGAGTCCGAAGCGGCGGGACGGCTCGGCGCCGAGGTCAGCGGGCTCGGCGAACGCCCGTACATCGTCAGCGTGGGGCGTGTCGACGAGCACAAGGGCTCCAAGATGCTGGCCAGGTACTTCGCCCAGTACAAGGAGCGGCATCCCGGTCCGCTGGCCCTCGTCCTCGTCGGTCCGGTCTCCTACGAGCTGCCGGCGCATCCGGACATTGTGGTGACGGGCGCGGTGAGCGAGGCCGACAAGTGGGACATTGTGCGCGACGCCCTCGTCTCGGTGTCGCCATCGGCCCTCGAGTCGTTCTCCCTGGTGGTGATCGAGGCCTGGGTGGAGCAGCTCCCGGTCCTTGTCAACGGCGCGTGCGGGCCGACCCGGGAGCACTGCGAACGCTCGGGCGGAGGACTGTGGTTCACCTCGTATCCCGAGTTCGAGGCCGTGCTGCAGCGGCTCGTGTCCGACCCGGCACTGCGGGCCGAGCTGGGCAGGCGGGGGCGCGTCTTCGTCGACCGCCACTTCCGCTGGCCGGTCTTGGTCAAGCGGTACGACGAGTTCCTGACGGGAGTGGTGCAGCGGGGGAGGGGTACGCCCGGCCTGTTCTGAGGGGGGCCGCGGCCGGCCTCGACTCAGCCGATCGGGCGACCCACGACGGTGTACATGGGTTGGTCGATGGCATCGCTCCCGATGTCGTGCGCCAGGTGGTGCCGCTGGGCGTGCATGGTCGTCTCCGTCTGCCCGAAGCCGAGGCGGGACAGCATGGAGACGACGGCGCCCGGATAGATCGACCACCAGTTGGTGACGTGGTGCTCCGCCGAAGGGGAGAAGCGCATGATGTTGGTCTCCGGCGGGTCGAGGTCGTCCTGGAGCGGCTCGGTGACGATCATCGTCTCGGTCGTCCGCCGCGCCGCCTGCGACAGCGCTCCCCAGGGCTCGCGCAGGTGGAGGAGAATGGCCCCGACCACGGTGACATCGAAGGTCCCGAGGTCGGCGGGCATGTCGTAGATGTTCCCCTGGACGAACTTCGCCGACGAGCCCAGCGTGCGATGGAGATGCCACCACCCGTCGTGATTGCGGTCGATGGTCTCCTGCATGACGCGCAGCCGTTCGAGGAACTGGTCCTCGCCCTTGACGGGAAGCGTGTCGATCGACACGTCGAACCCCGCCTCGAAGGAGACGACCTCGGCGCCCATGCGCTCCATGTAGAAGGTCAGCGCCCCGGTGGCGGGCCCGAGCTCCAACACGCGCTTGCCGGCGAGGTCGACGCCGCCGAGGTAGTCGGACTCGTGCCCCCGCAGGTCCCAGACGCCGGGCAGGACCGTGCCGTCGGGCAGCTCGAAGGCGTGGTACCAGGTGAAGTCCGTGAGGTCGGCTCCCTGGCGCCTCTCGGACAGGGCGGCCTGGAAGGCGGGGTCGAGCTGGCCCAGGTAGTCGCGGGGCGGGTACGAGGGGAGCAGGGGCCCGCGGGCGGGCACGGCCGTCGCCGCAGGTGCGGGCGAGCCAGAGGGCCCGCCCTCGGTGTCACGTCGCCGGAACATGGGCCGTCACTCTAGGGCAGGCGTGTCGACGTCCACGGGGGACGTCGCCCGGCGACGAGCGCTAGAAACCGTCGAGGCCGACCATCGGCCGGTTCAGGTGCTGCCCGCCCATTGAGCCGCGGAACGGCGCGTCGCCGTAGCTGAAGATGCCGCCGTCGGACGCGACGAACCAGTAGCCGAGCCCGTCGCTGGTGGACCGCATCGCCACGACGGGCTGGTTGAGGTGGATGCCGCCGGTGGACCCGAAGAAGGGCGCGCCGAAGGAGAAGATCCCGCCGTCGGAGCCCACGAGCCAGTAGCCGCCGGTCACGGGGTCGGGGGTGATGCCCACGATGAACCCGTTGAGATGCAGGCCGAGGGACGGGATGTCGCCGGCCGGGGTGGCGTCACCGAAGGAGAACACCCGGCCCGTCGTGCTCACCTCCCAGTAACCACCACCGTCGGGGCTCGCCGCCATGCCGACGATGTCCTGCCCGGGCACCGAAGCGGCGGAGCCGTAGAACTGCGCGTCGCCGTAGCTGAAGATGCCGCCGTCGGACGCCACCAACCAGTACCCTCTTCCATCAGGGGTGGCCGCCATACCCACGACGGGTCTGTTCAGGACGAGAGACCCGGTGGAGCCGAAGAAGCCGGCATCGCCGTACGAGAAGATCCCGCCGTCGGACGCCACGAGCCAGTACCCACCCTGCTCGGGGACGGCTGCCATGCCCACCACGGGTTTGTTGAGGGCCAGGCTCCCGGTGCTCCCGCAGAAGTCCTGACCGAATGCGAAGATGCCGCCGTCGGAGGCGACGGTGAGGTAGCCGTTCTGTGCCGCCGCAGGGCGATTGCAGGTCCCCAGGGCGGCGCCACCTCCGACGAATCCGGTCAACGCCTGGTCGTGGTGGAACTGCGGCCACCCGCCGGGGGCGTCGGCCAGGGCCGACGACGAGCCTGTCACCTCGAAGTGCTGGACGATGCCCTGCACGTAGTTGCCACCGGGCACACCGAAGTAGCCGGCGACGGTGATCCCGATGGCGCCGTTGCCGTCGGCAGTGACCAGCGGCGCGTTCTGGAAGCCGTAGACGGCGCCCGGCGCGATGCCTCCCTTGCCCGACCCGTCGTCGACGTCGGCCACCTGCAGGCCGCTCGGCCCGTCGAGGATGAAGAGACCCTGATCGGTCGGCACAATGACGTCCTGGGCGCCGCTGCCGGTGAGGTCGGCCGTGGTCACCGAGCCGAGGACCTTGCCCGCGACCTGCGTGTGCCAGATGACGGCGCCGGTGGTGGCGTTGAGCGCGTAGACGCCGCCGCCGGAGGTGCCTTCGACCACCGCCAGCTGGCCGTTGCCCTGCACGTCGGCCAGCGCGGGGCTGCCTCCGGTGGAGCCGTTGAGGCCGACGCTCCAGACCTGGTTGCACTTGGTGTCGTAGACCTTCACGGTGTTCTCGTCGCTGGCGCCCGGGTAGTAGGTGCCGGTCCCGGTGGCGATGCCGTAGGCGCCGCCGGGCAGAATGGGGCCGACAGCGGGGGAGGAGTCGACCTCCTCGGTGGTATTGGCGCTGCAGATCAGGCCGCCGTGGTCGTTGTAGATCCGGACGTGTCCGCCGGCGGTGTAATGGGTGCCCAGCGCGAACCCCTGCGAGGACGCGCCGCCGACGGCAAAGTCGTCCGAGCCCGTCCCGTAGAAGTCGCCGGCTGCCGCGGTGGAGAACACGCTGTCGGCGGAGAACTGCGGCCAGCCCCGGGCCGGCACGCCGTTGGCGCTGTTGAGCCCATAGGTCATCTGCCCAAGCGAGCCGCCTTCCACCAGCGATCCCCCGTCCGCGATCGGGAGCGACGCCTGGACACCGCCGTCGGGAGCGTTGTCGGTGGCCGGGTTGGTCACGACCTGGTTCCAGGCCTCGGTCCCGTTCGCGTTGTAGGCGTAGTACCCGCCGTCGACCGGTGCGGCCGCGTTGCCGGCACCGAAGGTGAGCCCGTTGCCGCTGTTGACCGAAGCGGTCGAGTCGACGGGCGGGCTGCCCGGGACTTCGACGCCGTTAACGCCGGTCGCCGGGGACCCGCCGGACGGGTTGGTCAGGCAGCCCTGGCCTGAGCCGACGGTGTTGCCCGAGCCGGTGCCCCAACCCGGGAGCACGGCGCCGGTCTGCAGGTCGAGTCCGTAGAGGTCACCCTGGCGGTCACCGACCTCGACCCCGGTCGTCCCGGCATCGTTGAACTCCACGGGGGAGGACTCGGCCACACCGCACGGCGCGTCGTTGAGGATGGTGCCGCCGTTGGCCCAGGTCTCGGAGAGCGTCAGCGGAGCCGGAGCGCCCGACACCCTCTCGGGCCCCGCCCCCACGATTGCGATGCATGCTCCCGCCGCCACGACGCCTGCAAAACTGCACCGCGCCACCCGCCTGCGCGCCTTCTTCACGTTGCCCCGGTTCTGTTCGGCCAAGCACACGACGGTACTCGTTCGTCGCCGGGCCGACGACGGCGGGCCCCGGCCGACGGGGGCATCGCCAGTAGCATCGGGCGCCATGTCCGCAGGTCAACCTCCAACGGGCGCTGCTGACTTCGCAGGTGACGACAGCAAAGCCGGGAGTCCGGCGCCGGCCGACCAGGCCCGGGCGGCCGACGCGCTGCGGGAGGCCTTCACGCGATTGTCACCTCAGGGGAGTGACGCCTGGAACTTCCTGGCCGCCTTCACCCACCTCGGCGATCGCTATGGCCCCTACCATCCCGGCGCCTCGGCGCTATCGGACTCCGTGGCGCCGGGTCGCACCGACGCCAGGCGCCCCGGACCGCTCGACCGCCTGCGCCCGCGCCGGGACCGCGGCGGCGCGACCGCCGGCGAGAAGACGGACCTCGAAGAGGCCATGGGGCACGTGGTCGAGGCATTCCGCTTCCTGTCGGCGCGGGTCGAGACACTCGAGGCGAGGTTGGCCGTCCAGGACCGTCCGGTGGACGGTGTGGCATGGCTGGTGCCGGCGCGCCCGTTGGGCTCGATCGCCGGACCGGTGGCGGGCCACGTCCTGGCGCGCAGCCCCGGCGGTGTGATCGTCCACGCCGATTGCGGTGAGGGTGACCTGTTGCGCGTGCTGCACGAGCGCGGCGCGGAGGCGCACGGGGTCGAGCCGCGCGGCGCGGTGGCGCTGCACGCCATTGAGAGCGGCTGTTCGGTGACCATCGCCGAAGCGTCGGAGCACCTGGCGTCCAGTCCCGAAGGCTCGTCAGGGGGCATGGTGTTGAGCGGCGTCGTCGATCGCTTGCCGCTCCACGCGCTGCTGCCGCTCCTGACCCGCAGCCGTCGGGCGCTCCGACGCGGGGCGCCGCTCGTCGTGCTCACCGAGCCCGTCGCGACGGTCGACGCCCGCGCTGCGACTGCGCAGGACCTCGTCGACGGCCGGCCCCTCCACCAGGCGACCTGGGAGTTGTTGTTGCAGCGGGCCGGGTTCGTCGAGGTGGCACCGCTGCCCGAGGGGACCGGGGACGATCGACGCATCGCCCTGTCGGCCGTCGTCCCCTCGTGAGCGGCATCCATCACTTCGTCCCTGTCCTGCACCGTGGCGACGCCGTGGGCCGGCACACCATGCGGTTGCGCGACGCCACCCGGGCGCGCGGCTACCACTCGGAGATCTTCGTCGACACCGTGGATCCCGACACCGCGGCGGACACGGTGCCGGTCCTCTCGTACGCGGGAGAGGCCCAAGCGGGCGACGTGGCCGTGTACCAGTTCGCGACCGCCTCGGCCATGGCGCCGTGGCTGGCGGGTCGCGCCGAGACCCTGGTGGTGAACTACCACAACGTCACGCCGCCGGAACTCATGGCCCCGTGGGACAACCACCTGGCGCTCGGGCAGCTGCGGGCCCAGGGCGACCTGCGCCTGCTCGCACCGCGCACTGCGCTGGCCGTCGCCGACTCGGCCTACAACGAGGCACACCTGGCCGCGGCCGGCTTCGCCGCGACGGCCGTGATCTCCCCGTCCGCCGCCCTCGATGCCACGGTCGCCGGGCACGCCGGGCGGCCGGCGCACGCGCCACCGCACCGTGGGACGCACTGGCTGGCCGTCGGGCGTGTGTCGCCCAACAAGGCGCTCGAGAGCACCATCGCCGCCCTCGCCGTCGCCCGCGCCCACGGGGACGGCGAGGCCTGGCTCGAGGTCATCGGGAAGCCGGCGACCGATTCCTATGTGACCGCGCTGCACCGCTACGTCGCCGAGCTCGGGCTGGCCGACGTGGTGCAATTCGCGGGCCATGCCGAGGATGCCACCGTCGAAGCGGCGTACGCCACGGCCGATGTGCTGGTCGTGACGTCCGAGCACGAAGGATTCTGCGTGCCCGTCGTCGAGGCCATGGCCGCCGGGGTGCCGGTGGTCGCCTTCGACGCGGGGGCGGTGCCCGAGGTTCTGGGCGGGGCCGGGGTCCTCGTCTCGGGCAAGGACGCCTACGCGCTGGCCGCCGCCATCACCGCTCTCCTGCGCGACGCCCCCCGGCGCGACCGTGCGGTCGCGGCAGGCCGGGAGCGCCTGAGCGCGCTCAGGCTCGAGACGGCTGCCGACCGCTTCGTCGACCTGCTGGTCCCGCTGGCCGGGGTGGCTGCGACCTCGCCGTGAGGGGGATCCACCAGTTCGTCCCGATGCTGCACCGAGCCGATGCGGTGGGGCGGCACACGCTGCGGCTCCGTGACGTCATGGTGACGCGTGGCATCGCCTCGCACATCTACGTGGAGATGGACGACCCCGACACGAGTTCCGAGACCCGGTCGTTTACCCGTTACGCCGGAGAGGCCGCGGCCGGCGACGTCCTCGTCTACCAGTTCGCCACGGCCTCGGCTATGGGTGCGTGGCTCCGCGCCCGTCCCGAGCCCTTGGTCGTGAACTATCACAACGTGACGCCGCCGGAGTACTACGCACCCTGGGACAACGGGATGGCACGGCACCAGCTGCTGGCGCAGACGCAGCTGCAGCAGCTCGCGCCCCGAGCGGCGCTCGGCCTCGCCGTGTCCTCGTTCAACGAGGCGGAGTTGCAACAGGCCGGCTTCCGCCGCACCGCCGTCGTGCCCCCGGCCGCCATGGCCACGACCACGACGGCGCGCCCTCCGGGCTGGCGCGACGCTGCGTACGCCGGCGGGCGCTGGGTCAGTGTGGGGCGTCTCGCCCCGAACAAGGCGATCGAGTTGGCCGTCATGGCACTGCTCGTGGCCCGCGCCCACGACGACGCCGCGGCCACGCTGGAGTTGGTGGGCCGGCCTGTCGTGCCGTCCTACACCGCGGCGCTGCACCGCTTCGTCGACGAACTGGGTCTGCACGACGCCGTGGCGTTCCGCGGCGGGCTCAGTGACGCCGCGTTGGCCGACGCCGTGGCCGACGCCGACGTGTTCGTGCTGACCTCACGCCACGAGGGCTTCGGGGTACCGGTCATCGAGGCGATGACGTCGGGGGTGCCGGTCGTTGCCAACGACGCGGGCGCGCTGCCCGAGGTGGTGGGCGACGGGGGCCTTTTGGTCGACGCCACCGATCCCTACGCGCTGGCGGGGGCGGTGGCCCGCCTGCGCCGCGAGGCCGGGCTCCGGGAAAGCCTGGAGCGAGCAGCGGCGCGGCGCATCGCAACGCTCGACCTGCCCTCGGCGGCCGACCGCGCCGTCGACCTCCTGGCGACCCTCGCGAGCTGAGTCGTCGGGCGGTCAGACGGCGTCGACGGCCTGCTGCACCAGCGTGACCAAGCGCCGGGTGGAGGCGGCGAGGTCGAAGCTGGCCGCCCGCTGCCGCCCGGCCGCCGCCAGCACCTCGTGCAGCCTCGTATCGCGCAGCACGCGCCCCACCGCGGCGGCGAACGGCACCGCCGACTTGTCGGGCAGCACCAGGCCGGCGCCCCCGACTGTCTCGGGCACGGCGGTCACGCCGTAGGCGACGATCGGGACACCGTGGCCCATGGCCTCGGCCAGGGGCACGCAGAAGCCTTCGTGGTCCGACGCCATGACGAAGACGTCGGCCGCCCGGAAGTAGGCCTCGAGCTCGGCGCCGGTGACCGAGCCCGCCAGCGTGACCACGTCGGCCAGCCCGAGCTCGTCGATGAACGACCGCAACGCCGGCTCGTAGGTCTCACCGAGCGGCGAGCCCACCAGGTGCAGCCGGGCCGCCGGGTCGTCGGTGCGCCGGAGCACGTCGAGCATCTTGACGAGATCGTGGGGCGCCTTGTGCGGTGAGATCTTGCCGACGTAGAGCAGGTCCGACCCACCGTCGCGCTCCTTGCGGCGCGCCAGCCCGCGTGCCAACTCAGGGTCGGGCTGGTCGCTCTTGGACTGCATGTCGATCAGGAGCGGGACCACCACCGTCCGCTGGTAGCCGAGCGCGTGCAACACGGACTCGTTGAAGGCCGAGTCGGCGACGGCGAAGCGGCTCTGGGGGGCGAGGCGGGCCAGTTGCGTGCGGCCCAGCGCGACCTCGTAGGCCACCGCCGGCTCCCAGTCCCGCAGGAGGTCCGCCGGCGTGATGTTGTGGTAGTTCACCAGCTTGGGCTCGGGGCGCGCTGCCAGGATGTCGAACACGGGGCTCCCGATGGACGCTTGATACAGCAGCCAGCGGTCGCGGCCGGCCCGGCCGAGCTCAATGACGGGCTTGCCCTCGGCCTGCACGTCCTGGGTGTAGCTGCCGTAGAAGATGTCCGAGTCGATGCCGGCGGCACGCAATCCGTCCCGCAGATGCAGCGTGTGCACGCCGATGGCATCACGGCTGGCGAGGGACGGAATGACCTGGTCGACCCGCACGGCCGTGCAGTGTACCGGCGCGCCTCGCACCCCGATTGCGCCTGCCCATGCACCAAATTCCCGGGGTCGCGCCAGTAGCCTTGGCGGATCGTGTTGGTCGGAACACAGCTGTCGCGCCCTTGTTCGCCGCGCCGGCGCAAGCCCGCGGCGCTCGGCGGCCTCTTCCTCACGCTTGCCGTGGTGGGGCCGGCGGTCCTGCTCGGCCTGTCCTCCCAGGCGGCGGCCGACATCGGCGCGCCGGACCGGGCCTCCGTGCCGGCCGAGAGCCACGCGGCGGCGTCGAACGTGCTGCCCGGTGATGCCACCGACGTGCGCATCGACATGACCGAGAACGACGGGCTCGACCTCATTGCGGCGGCCTCGGGTGGCATCGGTGCGAGCGTGTCCGCGCCCGGCGTTCCTTCCAATACTCCCGCCGTCCTCTTCCAGCCGGCCGGCACGGGGATATGGACCGTCTTTACCGGTCCGGGGTGTGCCGGACCTTGGACCCAAGTCGCCACCAATCAGACCAACCCCACGGCGTCACCGGCCGGGGGTGGCCTCCTCACGCTGTGCATCGCTCAACCCGGCTACAGCCCCATTGTGCACGGCACGCTGACGGCCACGTACAACTCGCTCGGCCAGGCCAGGTCGGTCAACACGCTGTCACTCGAGCAGTACGTGGCCGACACCGTGCCCGGCGAGTCGCCGTCGAGCTGGGCCACACTCGGCGGGGCCGGGCCGCAGGGCATGAATTGGGGCTTCCAGGAGCTCGAGGCGCAGTCGGTCGCCGTCCGTTCGTACGTCCTGGCCGACCTCGGCGGCTACGGCGGCTACGCCGACACCTGCGACCTGACGTGCCAGACGTACCGCGGCACCGAATTCGAGACGCCGACCACCATCGCTGCGGCCAATGACACCGCCAGCCAGGTGATGGTCATGCCGAACGGACAGATCGCCACCACGGAGTACTCGGCCTCGACGGGTGGCTACACCTCGAGCGCGAATGAGCAGTCGCCGTTCACTGCGGTGCCCGACGACGGCGACGCGATTTGTATCGTCAACGTGGCCTGCAACCCCAACCACACCTGGTCCAGTACGGTCAGCTTTACGGCGCTACAGAATCCGTGGCCCCAGATCGGCACGTTCACCGGGTTCGGAGGTGCCGTGTTCGATCCGGGCCGCCCGTACAACGAGAGTTCTTTCGGGCGGGTGGCCAGCATCACGCTCAACGGAACGTCGGGAAGCATCACCATTCCGGGCACCGAGTTCTACGTGGATCTTGGTCTCAACTCCGACCTCTTCACCGTGAGCGGACAGTCGACGAACACCGTCACCATCAACGGCCAGGGCTGGGGTCACGGCATCGGCATGGGCCAGTGGGGCGCCCTCGGCTACGCCATCGGCCTGGACAACGGGGACGGGAACTGGACGTACCAGCAGATCGTGAGCCACTACTACGGCCCCGCCACGTTGGGGAACCTCCCGGGCGGGACGACCCTGGCCGGCGACCCACCCAGTGGTGGCGTCGGCGGGTACTGGGTCAACGCGGCCGACGGAGGTGTCTTCAGCTTCGGGAACGCGCAGTTCTACGGCAGCACCGGCGGGATGCGGCTCAACCAGCCCGTCGTCGCGATCGCCTCGACGCACGATGCCGCCGGCTACTGGGAGGTGGCCAGTGACGGTGGCGTGTTCAGTTTCGGCGACGCCACGTTTCACGGCAGCACCGGGAGCATCCGCCTCAACAAGCCCATGGTGGGCATGGCCACCACCCCCGGCGGCGGTGGGTACTGGCTCGTCGCCTCCGACGGCGGCATCTTCGCCTACGGCGATGCCCAGTTCTACGGCAGCACCGGCAGCCTCAGGCTGAACAAGCCGATCATCGGCATGGTGCCCACGCACGACGGCGGCGGGTACTGGCTCGTCGCCTCCGACGGAGGCGTGTTCGCCTACGGCGACGCCAACTTCTTCGGCTCACTCGGAGGCGCACCGCCTGCCACGGCACTCGTTGGCGTCGCGCCGACCCCAGACGGCGGAGGCTACTGGGTGCTCGGGGCCAACGGAACCGTTTACAACTTTGGCGACGCACCACAGCTCGGGATTGCTGCGGGCTCGCCGGGATTGTCCACCATGAAGAGCCCCATGACCGGCCTCATCCCCGACTTCAGCGGCCGGGGGTTCGACGCGGTGAACGGCAACGGCCAGGTCTTCGCCTTCGGCGACGCGCCCTACTTCGGGGACGTCGCCACCGCCGTGCCCGGCTACTCAGGCCATGCCGTGGGTATCGCCGCCACCCCGGGCTGATCCCGGCGATCCGACCGCGGCGGTGACCTCGGCCAGCCGGGGGAAATGGCGCAGGCGACCGACCGGCCCCAGGCGTCCGGCGTCCACACCGTGGTCCGCCGCGTTGAGCAGGCGCAGATCGCCGCGGCTGTTGCCGTAGGCCCACAACACCGGCTGTTCGCCCCTGTTGTTCGAGAGCAGGCCGCGGGCGCGGAGATGGCCGACCAACCGGGCGTACTTCTCGGCCCCGCGGCAGTTCTTCCCTTCGTAGCCGCCGGTGAGCAGCCCTCCGCCGCCGACGGCGAGGCGCGTGGCCACGACCCCGTCCACACCGAGTTCCTCGCCGGCCGGACTGACGTAGCACTCAGGCGAGGCCGACACAATGACGGTGTAGTGCCCCTGCCGCTGATGCCACTCGAGCCGCCGCCACACGTCGTCGCGCAGGTGGCGCTGCAGATGGCGGTGGGCGAAGGCGGCGGAGCGACGATTCACCTCGGTCACCGCCAGCCCCCCGAGCAGCCGTGTGAACAGTTTCTCCTTGACCTCGTCGGCCGCCGTGCCGCCGGTGATGGCGGCGCGCACGAGGGCGGGGGAGAGTCGGAGCGAGGCGCGCAGCACGGGGATGAGGCCCCGCAGGCTGACCAGGAAGGGGAACACGCTCCCGCCGTGGACCAGCGTGCCGTCGAAGTCGAAGGCGGCGACGGTGGGGCGGGCCGGTGGCGGCTCGCCGTTGGTGGCGTCGTCAGTCGAGCGCAGCGCCACGACGGCCGGCACCTCCCGCGAATCGCAGTGCGCCTTCGAGTGTCTCCCCGCTGCTGACGACCTCGCGCCCGCGGCGCGCCTCGCCGCGGGCGGCCTCCTCTTCGCTCAGGCCCCACTGTTCGAGCGCGCTCATGCGATCGGAGCGCAGGCAGACCTGCGGCAACGCGGCGAGTTGGTGGGCCAGTGCGACCGCCGCCGCCAGGGCCGACCCCGGGGTGACCACACGGTTGGCCAGTCCGAGGGTGAGGGCCTCGGGGCCCGGCACGGCCCGTCCGGTGAGAATGAGGTCCATGGCCCGCCCGTGCCCGATGATGCGGGGCAGGCGGACGGTGCCGAGGTCGCACAGCGGCACACCGAAGCGGCGGCAGAAGACGCCGAAGACCGCATCCTCGGCGGCGACGCGCAGGTCGCACCAGAGGGCGAGCTCAATGCCGCCGGCCACGGCGTAGCCCTCGACAGCGGCAATGACGGGCTTGCCGAGCGTCAAGCGGGTGGGCCCCATCGGTCCGGGCCCGTCGTCGGGGATTAGCCGGCGGTCCCCCTCGGCCACTGCCTTCAGGTCGGCACCGGCGCAGAAGGTCCCGCCGGCCCCGGTGAGGACGGCCACGGCACGGTCGTCGTCCTGGTCGAAGGCCACGAAGGCCTCCCGCAACTGGTCGGCACAGACGCTGTCGACCGCATTGCGGCGCTCGGGCCGGTTGATGGTGACCACCGTCACCGGTCCGTCGTGCTCGACCAGCAGGGAATCGGCGCGGTACGGCCGGTACGGCCCTGATGAGGGTTCGTCTGTCGCCGGCGGGGGACACATGGGGGCATTCTCGCACGGGGGCCGGGGGTCCCCGTTCATGGAGTTGCGGCTCGAGCGCAGGTGAACGGCTCTTTTCCGCAGACCGGCCCCGGCGAGAGGAAAGATGACCAATTATGTCGACAATTGCGGGACCACCCGGTAGAGTCACAGTCCGGCATCGAAGGACCTTCACCATTTTCCAGGAGGAACACCATGGCAATTCGTCTCGGGGACACCGCTCCCGACTTCACGGCGGACACGACCGAAGGCACCATCAACTTCCACGAGTGGTTGGGTGACAGCTGGGGCGTCCTGTTTTCCCACCCCAAGGACTTCACGCCGGTCTGCACGACCGAGCTCGGCGCTTTCTCCAAGGCCAAGCCCGAGTTCGACAAGCGCAACGCCAAGCTGATCGGCCTCTCGGTCGACTCGGTCGAGTCCCACGGGGCCTGGGCCGGCGACATCCAGGAGACCCAGGGTTCGGCGCTGGCCTTCCCGCTGATCGGCGACGAGGACCGCAAGGTGGCCGACCTTTACGACATGATCCACCCGAACGCCGACAACACGCTGACGGTGCGTTCCGTCTTCATCATCGGCCCGGACAAGAAGGTCAAGCTGACGCTGACCTACCCGGCCTCGACGGGTCGCAACGTCGACGAGATCCTCCGGGTGCTCGACTCGCTGCAGCTGACCGCCGACTACTCGGTGGCCACGCCGGTCAACTGGACCGACGGCGACGACGTCATCATCGTGCCGGCGCTCAGCGATGACGACGCCAAGGGCCGCTTCCCCAAGGGCTGGAAGGCCCTGAAGCCCTACCTGCGGGTGACGCCCCAGCCCAACCGCTGAGGAGATCTGCTCGATCTGCTCGCCTGCTCGCCTGGGTCAGAGCGAGGCGGGTGCGGGGCGTGCTGTCACAGCTCTGCGACAGCATGGCGCCGCCAGCGCCACAGTGGCGTGGGGTGTCGCGCCGAGTGCGCAGAGCGAGGAGCGGACTTTGATGGCTGAACTGGCTGAACCCGATGTGTTCGTGCTGGCCGACCGGGCCCTAGCCCGTGTGGTGGCCCAGATCGCCCCCGATCAGTGGGAGATGATCCTGCCCGCAAGCTTCACCACCCGGGCCCGCCCCGAGCCGCCGTCGTTGCTCACGCTCATCAACTATCACGCCTACGACGACGCATGGGTGCCCGACACGTTGGCCGGGCTGACCATGGACGAGGCAGGGTCGGGCAAGTTCGACGGCGACCTCTTGGGGGAAGACCCTGTGGCGAGCTTCGAGGCCATTGTGGACCGGGCCTGCGCGGCGGCGGCCGCGGTGACGGACCTCGACGCCGTGGCGCACCTGTCGTTCGGCGACTACTCCGTGCGCGAGTACCTCTGGCAGGTCAACCAGTTCCGGGGACTGCGGGCCCATGACATCGCCCGGGTGATCGGCGTGGACCCGGCACTGCCACCCGAGCTCGTGCAGGGCCTGTGGGACGAGCTGACGCCGCACGCCGAGGAGTGGCGTTCCATCGGCGTGTTCCCGGCCGCTGTGCCGGTCCCCGAGGACGCACCCCTGCTCGACCGCCTGCTCGGGCTCACCGGCCGTTCGCCCGATGGGGCCTGAGCGGTCGCCGCTCAGGCCGAACGCGCCACCAAGTCGTCGCGCAGCTCACGTTTCAAGACCTTGCCCTGCGGGTTCCGGGGCAGCGGTTCGGAGCGGAACCAGATGTGGGTCGGCACCATGAAGCCGGCGAGGTGAGCCTTCACGTGCAGGCGTAGCTCGTCGGCCGTGACCTTGGATCCGGGCCGGAGCACGATGACCGCCCCCACCTCCTCGCCGAGCGTGGGATGGGGCACGCCGATCACGGCGCAGTCCGCCACCGCGGGGTGCTCGAAGAGGGCGGCCTCGACCTGCACCGAGTACACGTTCTCGCCACCCCGGATGATCATGTCCTTGGCCCGGTCCACAATGTAGATGAAGCCGTCCTCGTCCAGCCGGGCCACGTCGCCGGTGTGCAGCCAGCCCCGGCTGAACGTCTTGGCCGTCTCCTCGGGGCGGTTCCAGTAACCGCGCACGACGTTGGGCCCCTTGATCCAGAGCTCTCCCCGGACATCGGGCCCACGGGGGACGGTGTCATCGGGCTCGTCGCCGGCGAAGTCCTCCGGCATCACGGCCACGTCGCACACGGGCACGGCCGGGCCGACGCTCTCGGGCTTGGCGACGTAATCACCGCCCGAGTTCATGGACGTCACCGACGACGTCTCGGTCAGGCCGTAGCCGTTCGAGGGCTGCCCGATGGGCCAGGCCGCCCGGATGCGGCGGACCAGGTCGGGGGGCGCCGGCGCGCCGCCGTAGGAGACGCCCCGGATGGAGGAGGTGTCGAACTTCGAGAAGTTGGGCGAGTCGAGGACCTGCATGACCATGGCCGGCACGCCGCCGAAGGTGGTGATCTTCTCCCGCTCAATGAGCTCGAGGGCGCGCTCGGGGTCGAAGTGGTGCATCATCACGAGCTTCCCGCCGGCCGCCAGGTTGGAGACCATGACGGAGTGGCATCCCGTGGCGTGGAACAGGGGCACCGAGAGGAGGAAGGCCGCCTGCGTCTTCTCGCCCACCGGTGTCGCGCTCGCGCCTGCGCCGTAGCGGGTGGCGCCGCGTGTGTTGATGAAGAAGAGGCTCATCAGGTTCGTCCCCATGTTGCGGTGGGTGCCGACGGCACCCTTGGGACGGCCGGTGGTGCCCGACGTGTAGAAGATGGTGGCGTCGTCCTCGGGGTCGATGGTGAGTTCGGGCGGTGTGGCCGCTTCGTCGGCGGGGCCCAGCGCCAGGGGGAACGGCCATTCGGGGACGAGCCCTGACCCGGGGGCCGGCTCGGACACGGACAGAGGGGTCTCGGTGTTGGTGCGGTGCTCGTCGGCCACGATAACGGCGCCGAGGTCGGGCAGCCCGGCCAGGACGGGGCGGATCCGTTCCGCCCGCTCCGTGTCGACGAAGACCACCTTGGAGCCGGAGTCCTCCAGGCCGTAACGCAATTCCTCGCCGCTCCACCACGCGTTGAGCGGGACGACGATGGCGCCGGCCAGCGTGGCGGCCCAGAAGGCCATGACCCACTCCGGCAAGTTGCGCATGATGATGGCCACGCGGTCGCCCTGCTGAACGCCGAACGTGTCGCGCAGGCGGTGGGCCAGCGTGCAGGCGATGCGGTAATGCTCGGCGAAGGTGGTCCTTTCGTCCTCGTAGACGAGGAAGACGGCGTCGCCGTGGCCGAGCGACATGTCCATGATGGCGCGCAGCGACGGGGGCGCGTGCTTCCACGTCCGGGTGGTCACGCCGCGGATATCCAGTTCCTCCATTTCGAAGAGCTGCCCCGCCGCGGTGAGCTGCGCGTTGGCTTCGGCGATGGACATGGACGGCGCATCGTGTGCGCTGGTGCTCACCCGCTCTCCTTCCCGCTCGGGACGGCACGGTCGAAGACGGCACCCCGGTAGTAGGCCAGTTCGGCGACCGATTCACGGATGTCCTGCAGGGCGCGGTGGCCCCCCGCTTTCGTGGGTGCCGCCTTGTAGACCTCGGGGAGCCAGCGCCGGCAGAGCTCCTTGATGGTCGAGACGTCGACCGAGCGGTAGTTGAGGAAGTCCTCGATGTCGGGGAGCTCGGTGGCCAGGAAGCGCCGGTCCGTCCCGATGGAGTTCCCCGCCAGCGGGACCGTGCGGGCCTCGGGAATGTGCGACTTGAGGAAGGCGAGGGTCTGGGCACCAGCGTCGGCCAGGGTCAGGCTCGACTCCTCCATCGCGGTGAGGAGGCCGGATTTCGTGTGCATGATGCGCACGAAATCGTCCATGTTGGCCAGCTGGTCGGCGGTGGCGTGCACCACCAGGTCGGGTCCTTCCTGAATCAGGTTCAGGTCGTCGTCCGTGATCAGGCAGGCGATCTCGACGATGGTGTGGCGCGCCGGATCCAGTCCCGTCATCTCCAGATCGATCCAGGCCAGCATGCGCGGGCATGCTACCGGTCGCCCCGGAGGCCGGAGGCCTTCGCACCCCTTGTAGTGTCCGGCGATGCTGCACGTTCCCCTGCACCAGCTCGACGAAGAGCTGCCGGCGCCCTCCTACGCCCGGGAAGGCGACGCCGGCGCCGACCTGGTCGCCACCACCGACGTGCTACTGCCCTGCCGTGGCGGCCGTGCCGTCGTCCCCACGGGGGTGGCGATCGCCATCCCGGCCGGGTACGCCGGCCTGGTGCTACCCCGCAGCGGCCTGGCCGCGCGCCACGGCCTGACCTGTCTCAATGCCCCCGGCCTGATCGACTCGGGCTATCGGGGGGAGATCAGGGTGATTCTGGTCAACCACGATCCCGAGCAGGACTACACGGTCAGCCGGGGCGACCGGGTGGCGCAGCTGGTGCTGGTCAAGGTGGAGCAGGCCGCCTTCGATCTGGCGGGGGAGAGCGGCCTGGAGGGCTCGCAGCGGGGGGCCGGCGGCTTCGGGCACACGGGCACATGACGGCCGAGCACCGAGACGCTAAGAAAGGGGTGGTCATGCAGTCACTCGTCGGCATGGATGCCGCCTTCCTCTCCTTGGAGACACCGACCACGCCGATGCACGTGGGGGTGGCACTCGTCCTGGACCCGCCCGAGGGCACGCGGTCCCTCTTCTCGCCCTCGACCCGCTACGCGCAGATCCGGCGGGTCATTCAGCAGCGGCTCCATCTGATCGCCCCCTTGCGGCAACGGGCCCTGAGGGTGCCGTTCGGTCTGCACCACCCGGTGTGGGTCGACGACCCGGACTTCGACTTGGACGACCACCTCGGCCGGGCCAGCCTGCCGTCGCCCGGAGGACGGGCCGAACTCGACGCCTTCGTCGCCGGCATCATGAGCCGGCAGCTCGATCCGGATCGCCCGCTCTGGGAGATGCACGTAGTCGAGGGCCTCGAGGGGGAGCGCACGGCGCTGGTGGCCAAGGTGCATCACGCCATCCTCGACGGCGTCAGCGGCGCCTCGGTGCTGGCGGCCTTCCTGGACCTGACGCCGCGGACCCGCTTGGTGGAATTGCCTCCCGAATGGGACCCGGCGCCCTTGCCGTCCAACACGCAGATGCTGCGCCACGCCGCCTCTTCGTTGGCCCGGCAGCCGGGATCGGCCCTCAGCACCCTGCAGGCCGGGGTCGAGGCCGTGGCGGACCTGGGCATGCACAACCGCGAGCTGGTGGGACGCGGCGAGCAAGCGCCGCCCGGGTTCTTCGCGGCGCCACGCACGTCGTTCAACGGCGCCGTCTCGAACCGCAAGCGCTTTGCCGGCCTCTCCGTCCCGCTCGACGACGTGAAGCTGGTCGGCCGGACGTTCGAGGCCACGGTGAACGACGTGATCCTGGCCTGCGTCTCGGGTGGGCTGCGCCGCCTCCTGGCCGACCGCGGCGAGCAGGCCGACGGGTCGATGGTGGCAATGGTGCCGGTGTCGACGCGGGCGGAGGGGGAGACCGAGGAGCTGGGCAACCAGATCTCGGGGATGCTGGTCTCGCTCGCCAGCGACATCGACGACCCGGTGGCCCGCCTCGATGCCATTTCCGAGTCCTCTCGGGTGGCCAAAGAGCAGGAGAAGCTGCACGGCGGTCGCCTCCTCGGCGACCTGGCCCAGATAGCCCTGCCGGCGTTGGCCTCCCGGGTGGCCCGGGCGGTGGCCGGTGCCCGCCTCTTCGACAAGATGCGGCCGCCCTTCAACGTGACCATCTCGAGCGTCAAGGTCCCCGACGTCCCCCTCTTCCTGGCGGGCAGCCGGGTGGCCGAGACGTACCCGGTGGGCCCCATGGCGGAGGGCATCGGTCTCAACGTGACCGCGTTCTCGTACCTGGGGACGGTCTACTTTGGCCTCTTGGCCTGCCGCCGCCTCCTGCCTGAGCTCGACGAAGTGGCGGTGCACGTCGACGACGCCCTGGGCGAGCTGGTGGGCTGTGCGCTCGACGCCCGGGGGGCGACCGCGTAGGCCTCAGGCCCGCCCTCGCGGACCCCTCGCGGGCACCGGGGAGCGGGCGATGCTGACCGTCGGCTGGACGGGCCCACACTCCCGTTCCCCCATGCCAGGACGAGGCGTTGCTTCCGTGGAGTGCTAGGACCCAGACGTCGACCCGCTACCCGAACCGGACGAGGGCGGACCGCCCGAGCCGGCCGGCGGCGTGCGGGAGCCCGATCCGGCAGCCGACCCGCTGCCCATGTCGGGGCAGTTCTTGGTCGAGCCGGACCCCGAATTGGAGTTGGAGCCGGACGACGAGCTTGACGAGCCCGATCCGGAATTGCCCGACCCGGAGGTGCCGGAACTCGTGCTCGGTGACGGCGTGGTCGTCGACGAGCTCGAGCTGGTGCCCGAGTTCCCGGTCGCGGGCGACGTGGTCGCCGCATTGGCGACAAGTGCGCCGCCGGCGAGGAGTCCCGATGTCAAAGTGCCGACGGCGAGGACATTGCGAAAGCGGATCTGCATGGCGTGTGTGGCCTTTCGTGTCTTGTGTCACACCAAACCAGTTCGGTTCGGTGCTGACACCATGCACAACGGGTCTGGGTGCGACCGCAGAATGACGTAGGCGCTCCCGTCGGGTTCCCTTACGGGTGGATGACGAACTTCGGGTGCGGGTGCGGGTGCTGCGAAGGTTCGCGTGACACGCACTCAGTTGATGCCGAGGGGACTCACAACCCGCGGCCAGAACTCGTGCAGAGCGATCTCAGGTAGTCGCAAGCTCGCGGTAGTGGCGGCGCCAGATCAACCTGTACACACGGGACCAGCGCGGGATTGATCGCAGGATCGGTATGAACGGAAGGAAGAGCAAGCCAAGGGAGAGACCCATCATGATGACCCAGACCTCGAGATCGCCGTTCGAGGACGCATTCATCGGGGGGACCTGATACCACATGGTGTAGAGCCACAGCCATGCCTGACCGGGGTAGTTCCCGGTCTCGTTCATCATGCCCCATTGGTCGCCCTGGAGATGCTGGCTCCCCGCGCGATCCTCCAGATAACTGCCGTCGGCCAGGAAGAGGAGGGGCTTCGTGTAGTCGGTGTTGTAGAACTGCCCGTTGCTCAGCAGAGTGCCGTCGAGGCCACCCGTCTGCGCCATGGCGGTCAGTGAGCCCACAATGATGCCGACGGGGCCATAGCGGCCAGCGGGTACGTGGAGCCGGCCCCGGACGTCGCTGGCATTGGCCACCGCCTTCTCATAGGCGGTTGTCCATGCTGTTTGCTGCGCGGCGGGAGCGCTCTGGTAGGCGGTGATCGCGCGCTGGGTGACCGGTTGATTGGGCAGCGTGCGCAGCGGGCCGATCACAAAGTCCTGCGCGGTGTCCACGGGCTGGTGCACGCCGATCCATTGAGCGGGCTCGAAGAAGCCGATGTGTTGTGACGCGTCCGCTGTGTTGTTGTACGGCGACCCGTACGTCGCGGTCCCGCTGGACCCGTCCAGCTCGGTGACCGTCGTTTGCGCGAAGTCGACAGGGTTCATAGCCGACCAAGTCTTCAAGGTGGCCGCGGGCTCGTCTGGCGAGGAGAAGACGACGGCGAAGACTGCGATGAGCACGGCGACCGCCAGAAAGGCGACGAAAGCCTCCTTGAGGATGTCGTAGGGGATGTACGCGCCCTTCCACTCCCTCACGTCGCGGTCAGGGTTGAAGCGCCGACGCCCGCGGGTCCCCCGGCTCATGCCGAATCCCGTTCGGGTGCAGTCTCCCTGTCCCCTTCACCGTCGGAAGTCAGCTCGAAGGGAGGGACAATGCCACGCCGCCGGACGAGCAGGACATGGAGGCCGACGATCAACGCGACGACGATCGGCAACAGGACGATATGCCACATGAGCATCTGGCCGAAGTTCAAGACGTTCCATACGGCACCGGCTCCTGTAGCGTTGATGCCGTCCTTGGCCTGCGTCGATATCCATTGCGAATCGAAGTTCTGCTGCGAGAGGTAACCCGTGAACGCCGCGCCGACTGACGCCAGGAACGAGACGACACCGGTGGCCCAGGTGAGGCGACGGTTGCCCCGCCATGCCGCCATGAAGAATTTGCCCCAGAGGTGGATCACCATGAAGAAGAAGAAGGCCTCGACGCTCCACAGGTGCAGCGAGTTCACGAAGTGCCCTGCGGTCGACACGTGCCACCAGCTCGGTCCCATGATCGCGAGGACGCAGCCGGTGATGATGACCCAGGCCAGACTGACCACCGTCAGGACTCCGAACACGTAGATCCATGAGGACATGTAGGCCGGCTGACGGTCGGGGAGCAGACGGTCGGGCGGGAAGGCCAATTCCGCGGCTCCGCGTACCTTGGCTGTCCATTGACGGGACACCTCGGTTGCCGATGTGTGTTCCGGTGACCGTTCGGGGGCTCCGGTGTCGATGCTCACTGCCCACCACCCTTTCGCCGTGGGAACGGGAGAAGGATCGCCAGCACGAACACGATCACCATCAAGATGATGACGATGAAGTTGGCGACCGAGATCTGGATGAAGCCCCAGTGGATATAGCGACCCGATCCGTTGAGGTTGATCAGTGCTCCGAGCAAGACAGCGAGGCTCATGCCGTCACGGTACTTCTGTACCTGGGGATTTCCTTAGGGACCTTGGTCCTAATCCTCAGGGCATATCTTCCTCGTTGCTGCCCAGCCCTTCAGCGTTTGGTGGCCCGCCAACAGTAGGAGCGCATGGGCACCTCGATGACGTCCAGATCGGCAAACGCCGGAGAGGAGTCAAGGAATCGCGTCATTGCCTCCAGGTGCTCCAGGCGGGTCTCCTGATCCATGGTGATCACGGCGCTATAGGTTCCCGAGAGTGCCACCAGGTCCGCCTTGGCCATTGGCCGGATCCAGCGGAAGAGGACGGTCTCGCTCTCGAGGAACGGGCTCTGACCCCCGAGGTCGACGTTGACGAGGTGCCTGCGCTTCCGGCGGCCGTCTTCTTCTGAGCGCTCCTCGGGGCTGAAGATGATCCCCCCGGCCCACAGTGACCGCATCCAGTCGACGGAGCGATCCGGGCCCGTCCACACAAGCGAGAGCCGCCCTCCGGGTCGGAGCACCCGCGCCACCTCGGGAACGGCGCGCTCCTCGTCGACCCAGTGCCAGGCCGACTGGGCGATCACGAGGTCGACCGACGACGTAGGGGCGGGCATTTCCTCGGCCTGGCCGGCGAGGACCTCCACTCGAGCGTCACTGGCGCCCAGCACGGCGCGCATGCGCTCGTCGGGCTCGACGGCGGTCAGGTGGGCGACCCGATCAGCCAGGGGACGTGTGAGGATGCCTGTACCGGCTCCGATTTCGAGGACATCGGTCGCCTTGTCGGGAATGAGCCAGTCGAGCGCTTCATCCGATGGGCCTGATCGGAGGCGGTTGTACTCCTCCGCCACCTCGCCGAAAGAGCGGCTGAGGATGGCGGACTCCTGGTCCTGGCGCACGAACCGCAATTTAGTGAGACCGGCGAGCGGATCGACCGCCGGTGGTCCGCTGCCTCCCGGGACTCCTCAGCACCGGTTTGCAAGCTTGCCGCCCCCTCCCGTCGGGGTGTGCCCAGCGCGGTAATGTGTTGTCCCACGCGGAAGTGGCGCAGCGGTAGCGCATCACCTTGCCAAGGTGAGGGTCGCGGGTTCGAATCCCGTCTTCCGCTCTCGCGAAATCGTCTTCTAGCTGGGCCGATGGGAGCCCGCTCGCTGGGTTCAGTTCACTGTTTCTGCCCATCACTGCCCATCAGTTGCCCATCATGGGCAAGGCTGGAGCGATGGATGAAATCAAGGGCTCAATTCGTGAGCGGGGGAGCGATTCATTCGAGCTGCGGGTCTACGGAGGGCCTGACCCAAGCTCGGGAAGGCGTCGCTGGCTGACGCGCAGGGTAATACTGATTCGATGACTTGTCGCTGAGTAGTCACCGACGGTCAACCCGACTCGTGTTCGAGCCCCATTACCGTCGCTCCCATCTCCTACAAGCTGGGCTCGGAAAACGGGGTCAAGGTCACGAGGAGTCCCTGGTACAAGTCCCTGGTAGAGGCGGTTTCCGAGGTCTGCAGTGGTTGACCTCAGCAAGACGGTCCGTCTCATCAGCAAGGGTGCCGAGTGATCGGCCGCTCGCGAGTAGTCCTCGACACCGGCAGCTCCCAAGACCGGGCAGCGGGCACGATAGATCGGTGGGCGCCACCATCTTTGCTGTACTCAACGTTGGGCAGCCGGGTCGCTCGGCTCAACTCGCTGCGGCGTTGACCGACGGAGGTTCCGTCGGCCGTCGCACGTGTATGGGGTCCGAAGCGCGCCAAGCGCTCATGGTGAGTGATGCAGCTCCTGGGCGGCCGTATTCACGGCTTCACCCAGCGGCTCGGCGCGAGGACGCCGCCAGCGGACAAGAGCCTTCCGGAGTTCGTCGGCGGCCAAGAGGGCCACCCCGAAGCCGGTGAGGATGAACCAGTCCGTCGGGGTCAGACCAGTCGTGCCGAAGACATGTTGGAGGATGGGCACGTAGCTGATGCAGCTGACCAAGACGAGGCTGATCCCACCAGCGACGAGGAGCCTGAGGTTGGTGAGCACGCCGACGGTGAGGATGCTCGCGTCGTCGCTGCGAACGGTTTGGGCGTTGAAGAACTGGCTGACGACGATTCCAACTTGGACCATGGTGCGTGCTTCACGGTAGGTGTGATTCGAGGCGGTGAACTGGCTGTAGCCGAGATGGGCGGAATGGATGCGCCAGAAGAACGCGCAACAGACCCCGATGGCTTCGATAACCCCGAGGAACATGAAGCGTCGGATGACCGCCCCGGAGAGGAGTCGCTCCCTCACGGGTCGGGGCGGCCGGGTCATGACACTGGGGTCGGGTGGTTCGGCGCCGAGAGCAAGAGCGGGGAGGATGTCGGAGCCGAGGTCGATGCTGAGGACTTGGAGCGCGCTGAGCGGCACGAGCGGGAAGCCGACCGCGGCGGCGAGAAGGATGGGGGCGAGCTCGGCGATGTTGTGGCTGAAGATGTAGACGAGGAATTTGCGAATGTTGGCGTAGACGGCCCGGCCGAGCTCGACCGAGGCGGCGATGGACGCGAACGAGTCGTCGAGGAGGACCATGACCGCGGCTTGGCGGGCAACGTCGGTGCCGGTGACCCCCATGGCCACGCCGATGTCGGCTTCCTTGAGAGCGGGGGCGTCGTTGACGCCGTCCCCGGTAGCCGCGACGACATGACCGAGGTGTTGGAGGGCGGCGACCACACGAAGTTTGTGTTCGGGTCGGACTCGGGCGAAGACCGTCTCCGGATTCGTGGCGAGCGCGTCGACGAGCTGTTCGTCGCTCATTGTGTCGAGTTGGGGTCCGCTGATTATGCCCGGGTCCGGGCCGGTGACAATACCAACTTGTCTGGCGATGGCTTCGGCGGTGACGCCGTAGTCGCCAGTGTCCATGATGATTCGAATGCCGGCGTGGCGGCAGGCGGCCACGGCGTCGATCACCTCGGGACGCGGCGGGTCCATCATGCCGATGAGCCCGAGGAAGGTTAGATCGTGCTCGGCAGTGTTCTGGTCGGGGTGATCGGTGTCGAGATGGCGGTAGGCGACGGCGATGACTCGGAGGGCTTCGCGGGCCAGTTGGTCGTCGGCGTCGGTGATCTGCCGGTGGTGGTTGTCGGTGAGGGGGGCGTCGGTGCCGTCCCATGAGACGTTGGTGCAGCGGCTGAGCAGTTCTTGCGGTGAACCCTTGACGTAGGAGACGCACCCTGCCGGGCTGCGGTGCAGGGTGGTCATCAGCTTGCGTTCGGAGTCGAAGGGAAACTCGCCAATGCGGGGGGTGTCACGGCTCGCGTTTGCGACATCGACGCCGGCCTTGGTCGCGGCGACGACGATGGCCCCTTCGGTGGTGTCCCCCAGGATTCTCCAGTCGAGGTGGTTGGTCGGGTCGGGCGCGAGGATCCTCGCGTCGCAGCACTGGGCGCCGACGCGCAGCAGGTCGGCGACCTGCGCGGGTTCGCTGACGTCGCCTTTGGGGTTGTAGCCGACCCCGGTGACGGTGTGGCGGTGGCCGGATTCCCACACGGCGGTGACGGTCATCTCGGCTTTGGTGAGCGTCCCGGTCTTGTCGGTGCAGATGACGGTGGTCGATCCGAGGGTTTCCACCGCGGCGAGGCGTTTGATCAGGGCGTGACGGGTGGCCATGCGTCGCACTGCGATCGCCAGCGAGACCGAGAGGGTGGCAGGAAGGCCTTCGGGCACCAGTGCGACCATGACCCCCAGGGCGAACACGAAGTTGTCGACCACTCGAGCACTCGTGGTGGCTGCGCGCACGGCGAAGACCACCGCGGCAAGAGCGATGGCCACGAGCGACACCTGCTTAGCCATGCGGTTGACTTTGCGTTGCAGAGGGCTGGCAACGTCGGAGACGTGGGCAGTCATCTGGTAGATCCGTCCGAACTCGGTGTCGGTTCCGGTGGCGAACGCCACCGCGGTAGCCGTCCCCTCGACCACCGAGGTTCCCATGAAGACCAGGTTGGCGGCCTCCATCGTGGCCGTGCCCGACGGGGCCGCGTTTGCCGTTCTGTGCACCGGAGCGCTCTCGCCGGTCAAAGCGACGTCGTCGACGGTGAGACCATTTGCTTCAACTAGGCGGCCATCGCAACAGACGTCATCACCGGCTTCAAGGACGAAGACGTCACCGCGCACCAGCTCACTGGCGGGAACATCGACCGTCTCGCCATCACGCCTCACTCTGGCGGAGTGCGGGACCAGCGCCTCGAGCGCCTCCGCGGTCTTTTCGGCCGAGTACTCCTGGAAGAATCCGATACCAGCGTTGAGGAGCACGACGCACAAAATGGCGATCGCCAACTCGAGATTTCCGACGTCCCGAGGTGACTGGACCAGATAGGAGCCGAAGGTGATGACCGAAGCGGCAAGTAGCACGACCGCGAACAGGTTCGTGAATTGCGTTAGGATCTTCCCGATGATCGGTGGTCGCTTCGCTGTCGGAAGCTCGTTGGGGCCGGACGAAGCGAACCGAGCCTCTGCCGTCGCAGCGCTCAGACCGCGAGGCGAGCTGTCCAACGACGAGTAGACGGCCTCCGCCGAGAGCGCCGGCAAATCAACCACCGCGGAGTCAGACGCTTCCCGGTCGGGTGCCTCATCAGTTGAAGCAGTGAACGGACCGGCAGTCGCTTCAGGCGGTTGCATGCGTGACGGTCGTCTCACCGAACTGCCAGCCGGGGTTCCGGCATGTGCCAGTGGGCATGAATAGGGTTCCGGCTTTGCCAGCCAAAATGCCATCGATGACGCGCTTAAGCCGATGAGAGCCGCCCGACCGGTGATCTGAGCAAGCCAGTAGACCGCGGCGACCTTGAGGCCCCGCCCTCCGGACTACGGCGCATGGAAATGGGCCAAAGTCCATGCGCGCAAATGATCCCGATGCGCTGGATTCCATTTCCGGACCGTATCTCAGTCCCCACGCGCCGGTCAGACCGTCTGGGCGGCGAAGCGTGCCCCGACTGGTCAACGGCGGCCGCCCACGCCACGTCGGCCACGATGTGCTCTTCGTGCGCACCCGTCTCTATCGGGATCTTGGTGCCCCGGGGTCCCAGGGCTTGGCTCGGGGTCACGTCGCGTCCGTCGCCAGCCGACTCCCAGCGAAAGCGGGCGCCAGCAAGGCCATATGCCTCGGCCAGTCGTCGGGCCGCGGGCAGGCGGCGGATGCGGTACTCGAGCATGGCGCGACGCAGATGCCGGTCGGATAGCGGCGAGGGCCGGAAGCACGAAGATGTCGGCGTCCCAAAACACATGCCCTTCATATGCCTGCCCAGTGAGGCCGCGGGCTCCCACCGCCGCCTCACCATCGGGAGCGGCCGCAGCGAGCAGGTGGAAGACCGCGAAGCGCGCCGCCAGTTGATCCTGCGCGACGTCCCGGTGATCTCCCTCGATCACCACCTCTGCGTCCTCCCACATCTGGGCCCAGGCGCATCTGTGCTCGGCCAGCAATCCGTCAAAGCCAAGTTCTTCTGCCTGCTCGAGGTACTCGCCTGCGAGGCGGGACCCGTCCACTCCGGCAGAGGGAGCAGCCCACGCCGCCAGACGCTCGAGGACATCGCGACCATCGACCACGCTCATCCGTTGCTGCGTCGCCACAGCCACGCTCGCGTCGCCCGAGCGGGTGAAGGCGAGGTCGACGCCCTGCATCTCCACCCGCGTGAACCCGTGGTCATCGGCGGGAGGACGCAAGGGATCTCCTGGCTCGATACGGCCGGCTCACGCCTCGGCTCTCAGTCCCATGGTTGGGGGGAAGCGGCGGAGACGAAGCGCATGGATCGCAAGTCGGACCCTGTCGGACTGCCGCGCGCCAGCGTGCCCGTGCGCAGGTCGAGCAGACGATGGTGGCCAGTACGGCCGCGGGAGCCCAGGGGCTGGTCGAGGCCGGTCCATACGGGTCCGGGGAGGATCTTCCCGCCGTCGTCGTAGACGCCACTCACGGGGAACAGTGGGGTCGAGTCGGGGCCGTCTTCTTCGAGCGAACCACGGGTTCCTGCCCACCCGTTGCCAAGCCAGCCGAACGACTCGGCCACCCGGACCTGGTCGATCCGCGGGGGAAGCGGTAGGACCCAGCCCGGGTCGCGGTCGATTTGCGGCACCCGGTGCTCAGCTCGACGAGTGAGCTGCACATCGAGGAGCTTGGCGAAACGGGTCCGGACCACCACCGAGCTGCACGACGCCTTCGGGCACGCCGCTCGGTTCGACTCCGACCGATACGACCGGCGCACGGGAAAGGGCGTCCACCATCATGAACGAATCGCTGCCCGTGGCACCACCAATGGGGCCGAACTCGTCCCCACCTACGAGAATGAGCTCGCCGGTGATGCCGCGCTGGACCAGCCAGCCGGCGGCCCAGCGCGCCGAGTCGGACTTGTCGGTCAGTCCGATCTCCACGTGCTTGACATCGCTGGTAATCCGAGGATCGGCCAGCCCCGCGGCGTGCGCCGCGCCGGCCGCGACGTCGATGACCTCGGACAGGTCCGCCATGTCCACCGCCGCGAGGCGTGCCATCACGGCATTGAGCAGCCGGCCGATCTCTGCCTTCTTGGGATCGGCCCACTCCGGGACCGCGATGATGTCGATCTTGCGACGATTGAGACGGTTGGCGACGACTCGTGCCTCGAGTCCTCGCTCCCGCAGGTGTTCCACGGTCCGTGCGGCGGCGAGGTCGAGTGCTCGATCCTCATCAACGCTGGCCGTCCGCCGGTCCAAGAGCTGCGTCCCATCCCCAGTCACCCGAAAGACCTCCGAGCCTCTGTTGCAGCACACGAAGAGATGGCCTCGGCAGCGTGGCCTCGCCCGGAGCTGACCGTCCACGTTCTCCACATGGGTGCCGCTGACGATGAAAATATGAACACCCGCATCACTGAGTTTTTCGATGCGGTCGCGAGCTTCTTTGGCATCGGCGAGACGGTCCGGCACCACTGTGCCGTCCCAGTCAAAGACGAGTGTGTCGAAGGTTTCATCCGAGAGCCCTGTCCGGCGACGAGAGAACGACCTAGGAGGCGGCGTTCTCGGCATCACTCGGTCCGTGCCTGATCGACGTCTACGTGATGCCGCATTTGGTCATGATCGTCGTAAGCGCCCGGGACCGATAGGGACGATCGTCACAGGAATATCGCCGGTCCGACGGAGCATCTCCCATACGAGAGCCTCGGGAGCAGCCCAAATAGGTGCTCGAGGCACCGGCTTCGAGCGCCGTGGCGTCCCTGAATCCGAGATTGCGGAAATGTGAGAGTCATGATCCAAAGTCCAGCTCGGTATCGGTGGCCGTGATCGGGTCGCGAGCGGTGCTCTCGAGGACCAGTCCCTCGGGCAGACCTTCGACGTGCCACCCGTCATTGCTGATGTCGACGCTCACCTTGCTTCCAGCCACGTCGATCCGGTCGACCCGGAGCGGCAGGAAGCTTTCAGGCACAGCCGGGTCACACCACACCTTCCCGAATGGCACCCACGGATCGAAGCGCAACAGCGTTCGCAGGAGGTAGAGCGGGGTGGCCGCAGACCAGGCCTGCGGAGAGCACGACGTGGGGTAGGCCACCGGCAGATTGAATTCTTCTCGGTCGAATCCGCAGAACAGTTCGGGTAGCCGGCTGCCGGTCTGCTCGGATGCATCGAGCAGTCCGAGGACGATCCGTTGGGCTTCGGCGACGAAGCCGTAGCGCATGAGACCCGCCGCCACGATGGCGTTGTCATGGGGCCAGACGGACCCATTGTGGTAGCTCATGGGGTTGTAGGCACCCATCGACGAGGCGAGAGTACGCACCCCGAAGCCGGTGAACATCTCGTTACTCATGAGATGGCGCGCCACCGACACAGCCTTGTCCTCGTCGACGATTCCCGTCCACAGGCAGTGACCCATATTGGAAGCCATGGCATCGACCTGACGCTTCTCGGCATCGAGCGCGATCGCGAAATGACCCTGGTCGGGGAGCCAGAACGCCTGGTTGAACTGCTGCTTGAGCCGACGTGCTCGCTCCGACCAATGGCGCGCAACGTCGAGATCCTCTGCTTCTCGAGCGAAATGCGCCCGGGCGAGAAACGCTGCATAGGCATAGCCCTGAACCTCGGCGAGTGCGATCGGGGGTCGGGCCAGATCCCCGGCCGCGAAGTTGATGCCGTCGAAGGAATCCTTCCAGCCCTGGTTGACCAGCCCCCGGTCCGTGGCGCGCTGGTACTCAATGAAACCATCACCATCCCGATCGCCGTAGTGCTCCATCCACTCCAGGGCGCGATCGGCGTGGGGGACGAGAGCGTCCACTTCTGACGTGGCCAGTCTCCAGCGCCGCAATTCTCCCAGCAGCATCACGAATAGGGGGGTGGCGTCGATGCTGCCGTAGTAGAGGTTGCTCCCGCCCAGGGCCATCTCGGCGTCAGGCCCTGAGCGGACCTCGTGGAGGATGCGGCCAGGCTCCTCCTCGGTGAGGGGGTTCACCTTCTCGCCTTGCAGCTGGGCCAGCGTTTGGAGGGTTCCCAGGGCCACGGTCGGGTCGACCGGGAGCAGCATCCAACTGGTGAGGAGCGAGTCGCGTCCGAACAAGGTCATGAACCAAGGGACTCCCGCCGCCACCACGACGCGATCTGGGTGGTCGGGATCGAACATGCAGAGCGCGCCGATGTCCTCGGCACTGGTGGCCAGGAGGTCACCGAGTCGCTCTTCGGGTGTGTGCACCATGGGCGCGGCTTGGCGCCAGGCCTCGTGTCGAGCGGCGGGCTGGCTGGTCTCGATGGGTTGGCCGGGCGCGTAGCGGGGAGGGACCTCGACGCCATCTTGCGCCGGGATCACCTGAATACTCACCGAGACCTCGGACTGGGGCTCCACCACGAGCTGCCATGTGATCTGTCCGGGCAGAGCCCTGGCCGGCGCGTCCCCTGACACCCGCACGGCGCGGCTATCGGCACCGAACTGATAGCTCATCGACAGATCAGATTCGTCGGCTCTCGTCTCGATGCCATCGCGGCGTCGGGCCCTCCCCTCCTTGACCTCGAACAGGCCAGCGAAGTCTGCGTCGACTTCCAGCTGGAGGAGAACACCGGCCGTCTCGCTCCCGAGATTGCGCACCACGACGTCCTCACGCATGCCGCTGCCCACATATCGGCGTCGCACGACGAGGAGGGTGCTGTCCGCGGTCCCAGCACTCGGGGGTCGCCGGGTGATGAAGGTTCCTGCGTAGGGCGCCGGACAGTTCGCGCCCAGAGCTTCGAGTTCGAGACCGTCGACCGTCAGCGCGAAGTGACTGAGGAACCGGGTGTCACGGAAGAACAGTCCCTGCTCGGCCCCCGGTCGGATGTCGCCGCTCGGCGCGCTTATGCAAAAGGTCGTACCTTCGACCAGCGTCACTGATCCGGCTGCCCCAACGCTCGGAGACCCCCCATAGGCCCACGCTTGTGTCACTGATCAGCCACCTTCTGCCTCATGATTGGGACGGTGAGGTCGTCCACCGTGCGCCTGACGATGAATCCGCAGCCTGAGCCTTCTACCTGAGCTCTGGAATCCCCGACGCATGCCTTCAGGACAGGTGAGAAGCCGTAAGCGTACTCATACATGCCCATGAACGAAGCGTGACCACTGACGCTGGCGCCGCCCTGCCGGGCATTGCTCTTTAGGCCACCGAGACTGTGGCCGACTTCGCCGGGCGACGGCCCCGCGGGGATCCCTCCAGTCGTGGGCCTCCGAAGCTGGCGGCCTGCCGGTCATTGTCTGGGCAATCGGCCGTGCCCGATATGAGACGTCGGTACAGCGCGATGTGATCAGCTGCCATCCGACGAGACGAGAACCGTTGCTCGACAGCCGCCCGGCAACGCGATCGGTCAAGCGATATCACCCGGTGAAGCGAGGCGACGAGCGAGGATTCGTCGTCACAAAGAAAGCCGGTTTCACCGTCATCGACGATCTCGGGGGCCGATCCACAGTTGGTGGTGACGACGGGAGTCCCGCACGCCATGGCTTCGATCATCACCATGCCAAAAGGCTCGGCCCACCGAATCGGGTTGAGCAGGCAGACGGCGTCCTTGAGGAGCTCGTACTTCTCGGTCCTGCCGAGCTCGCCCACGAACTCGATATCACCGCCCAGACGCGGCGCCACCAGGGCTTTGAAGTACTCGCGCTCGGCGAGCTCGGTCATTTTGGCCGCGATCCGCAAGGGCATACCTGCTGCCCGCGCCACCGTGATCGCTTTTTCGATCCCCTTGTCCGGATGCATGCGCCCCAGGAACGCTGCATAGCCCCCTGTTCCGGTGCCGAACGGTATCCGCTCCACATCGATGCCGTGGTGGATGACGGCGGCAATCGAGACGCCGTCCGCTTCAGACGCCTGGTGGTTGGAGATGGCGATCACGGGCGTTCGTTGGGAAATGGCCCGGTACACCGGGGTCAATATTTCGTTGAACGGTCCGTGATTCGTCGTGACGACGGGAGGACCTGGAACGCTCAACGCGTAGATCGGGCCTACCATCGAATTGTCGTGCACGATGTCAACGTCACCCAACATGGAATATGCGCCGATGACGTGGCATGCCTCTTCGGCGACACCCCCATTGCCGACTCCCAGCGCATGAGGGAACACCCACCGGCGTGGCACCGGGCAGGTCGCGTCGCCGGTCGTGACGAGCAGGACATCGACGCCAGCGGTGACCAGGCCTCGGGCGAGGATGTCGACGACGTTCTCGGTTCCGCCGTAGGCAACTGGTGGCACGGGAAGCCAAGGAGGGGCGATGATGCCCACGCGCAGCGACCCCCGGGCCATGGCCTGGTCAGGGTTCCCGCATACTCGGCGTAGCGTCATGACGTCCATAATGCCAGGGAGATCGATGAGCTCCAAGGGACCTATGACCCTTTGAGGTGCGACTCCTTCCGGTCAACGGTTGTGGACCTGTGTCCCTTGTCCAAGAGGGGGCAATCCGTCGATGACGGCTGCGTGTGGATCGATGACCGGGGCTCGGAAGTTCTTACGCGGCCCGAGTGTTGCCGCCTTCTTGCAGTCGTCTTCAAAGAACAACGCCACGGGCATCTGGGTGTTCCGCAGCGCGGTGCTCCGTTGGTCCTGCCGGTCGACTACTCCATGCATGGGCCGGATGTCGTCCTCCTAATCGGAGACGGGCTGTTTGACCAGGTCGAAGCCCGGCTCGTGGCATTCCAGGTGGATGGGGTCACCCAACTAAGTGGCGTCGAGGACATTCAACCCAAGCAGACCTGGAGTGTGCTCGTGCAAGGTCTGGCTATCGAAGACGGCGAAAACGTGCCGACGAGACACGTTCCGCGGCCCGAGGTGGTCGATCCTGGTCAACGTGTCGTCCGAATCCGTGCCGACGTTGTGAGCGGCCGTCGTTTTCCCACAGCACCAACTCCGAAGTAGACCCATCACCCCCCGCCGCCCTCATTGCTCACGGCAAGCGAGCTTTGCAAAACCTCTCCGGACAAGCCGACCCTTGAGAAAGGCGGCACGCCGCTCGACGCACTCCACGCCCAGGGTGAGGCGGGTCATTGGGTGGGTTGGGCTGTACGAGAGGAGCGAACGTCCAGGAGGTCGATCCGGGTGCGACTGATCGCGACCCGTTCTGAGATGCCCGACGCGGCAACGCACAATGGCCGATCTGAGAA
>Ga0307374_10001317_pt1 | contig 45899 bp, 42 predicted proteins | sample OX3MG_FD_202532 | JGI IMG/M metagenome (GOLD analysis project Ga0307374, IMG submission 202532) | Soil microbial communities from Risofladan, Vaasa, Finland - OX-3 | ecosystem: Environmental > Terrestrial > Soil > Coastal area > Acid sulfate soil | place: Finland: Risofladan, Vaasa | collected...
GGAACCTCGATTCGTGCATCGGTTTGCGCACGCTGGTGGCGAAGGATGGGAAGATTCACATCCAGGCGGGAGGCGGTGTGGTGGCGGACTCCGTGCCCGAAAAGGAATATCAGGAGACCATCAACAAGGCGCGGGCGCTGGTGGTTGCGGTTGAAATCGCGCACCAGGGCAAGCAGCGTCCGATGTAGCGAGGCAGGGGACACACAACTGGTCTTTTTTTAGGCAAATGCATCTCATCATTACAGGCGCGGAAGACACGAATGATTCTGCTGCTCGATAACTACGATTCGTTTACCTACAACCTGGCGCAGTATCTAGGCCAGATGGGGCAGAAGCTCGAAGTGCGGCGGAACGATGCGATTACGGTGGATGAAGTGGAGAAATTGCAGCCCGAGCGCATCATTATTTCTCCCGGACCGTGCACGCCGCGCGAGGCGGGTATAAGCGTGGCGCTGGTTCAGCGTTTCGCGGGGGGAATACCCATTCTGGGTGTTTGCCTGGGGCATCAGGCCATCGGCGAAGCCTTCGGCGGCAAAGTAATTCGTGCCAAGAAAATCATGCACGGCAAAACGAGCAAGATTCACCACGACGGCAAAACGATTTTTCGCAAGCTGCCACAGGATTTCGAAGCAACGCGGTATCATTCTCTGATTGTCGAGCGGCGGTCGCTGCCGCGATGTCTCGAAATTTCCGCCGAAACCGCCGACGGAACCATCATGGGCCTGCGCCACAGAAAATTTCTCGTCGAAGGCGTGCAGTTCCATCCCGAGTCCGTCCTCACCGGCGAAGGGTTCCACCTCCTCGAAAATTTCCTTTCGCTGTAAATTTTCCTACCAGCGTAATTCCGCGAGGATCCCAGCGTAGATTTCCATGCCGGTCCACAAATTGCCGATGCGGAGATTTTCGTTCGCGCTGTGCTGGTTGTCGTCGAAATTGACGATGGGCACGCCGATAACGGGCAGTCCCATATCGTTGAAGATGTACATGGGCACGCTGCCTCCGATAAGAGGAATTTTTACGGCGGGTTGGCCGGCGGAAGCGTCAACGACGCGCATCAGCGCTTGGGATATCGGCAAATCCATCGGCGTGCGCGTGGCGGGGTAGCCGTTGTCGTGAGTCACTTCGGCGATGCGCGGATATTTCGCGCGTTCGTCCATAGTGGGTTCGCGATCAATTACGTAAAAGCCTTGTTTGCGGATATGCGCGACGAGGCGGCTGAATTCCTGGTCAGGTCCCGCGTTTTTCACGAGGCGCATGTCGAGTGACGCGGTCGCCGTGTCTGGAATAATCGTCTTCGCTTGCGCTCCCGTCCAGCCGCTTTGGAGGCCGTCAATATTGAGCGACGGCTCGTTCAGCAATTCGAGGAGTTTTTTGCCGCCGCCGTGCGGAGCTGCCAGCCCGAAAGTTCGCAAAAGCTTCGCGTCATTGTCGGGGGCTTCGGCGATGGCTTTGCGTTCGGCTGGGCCAAGAGGAACGACGTTGTCGTAGAAGCCCGCGACGAGCACGTGGCCGTCCGCGTCTTTCATTGTGGCTAGCAATTTCGCGAGGCTCATTGCGGGATTGGGAGCCCAGTTGCCGTAATGTCCGCTGTGCAGCGGATGGAGCGGGCCGAACACAGTGATGCGCACGGAAATCACGCCGCGATTGCCGAAGAAAATCAGCGGCCGTCCGCTCTGATCGATGGGGCCGTCGGCAGTGATGAGCAAATCGCCCGCGAAAAGATTTTTGTGTGCGGCAACGGCGGCGGCGAGATGCGGCGAGCTGTCTTCTTCCTCGCCTTCGAGGACGAGCTTTAGATTTACGGCAAGGGGAATGTGATTGGCGTGCAATGCATCGACTGCGGCAAGCAGCGCGATGATCGGCGCTTTGTCGTCCGCCGCCGAGCGCGCGTAAAGGCGCCAACTGTCGTTATAGCTTCCAGGCTTTTCCAGAAAAGGAATCAGTTGCCCGCCTGCATCGATCGTGCTCGTACGCAGCGCTGGAACAAAAGGCTGCGTGCCGGTCCAGTTGCTTGGGTTGACGGGCTGGCCGTCATAGTGGCAATAAAAAATCACCGTGCCTTTGGCGGTGGGCGATTCGAGATCGCCGAAAACGACGGGGCCGCGTCCTGGAATCGGCAGAAGTTGCGTATGGAAACCGCGACGGTTGAGCATGGCGACCAGCGCGGTCGCGTTGCGCTGAATGTTTGGCGTGTCAGAGGCGACATTGGGAATCGAGAGCAGACTGACGAATTCTCCGATGATTTGCGGTTCATGAGCGACGCGATAGGCGCGAACGGCGGAAACGACGCGCGACGTGGCGGAGGTATCTTGAGACGCTGCTGCTGCGGAAAGGAACGTCATCGCAAGGATTAGAATGGCAACGCGTTTCATTCGAGCCTCCTGAAAGTCAGGTTACGCAGCGATGCTTAAACCATCGAGCGGCGAGATTATAGCGTTTTGCCCTGGCGGGCAGACGATTTTCAGTGGGCGTCTCGGTAAAGTACGCTGGTATCGTCGAACAGCAAAAATAATTGACATTTGCGCGAGTGCTGCGTAGAGATTGGCTTTGCGATTTTCGCGCTGGCGAGCTTCGCGTGCGCGGTGCGAAGTTTGCGGGAACAAAGGTAGGCACCAAAATCAAATCTAGCCGGCTGCCGTGGCGTCCTTGGCTTTCGAGAAGCGAATCAGCTCGTCGAGCTTGGCGCGCGCGGCGCCCGAGTCGATCGATTCCATGGCGAGACGCACGCCATCAAGAAAATCGGGTGCGCGGCCAGCGGCAACGAGAGCGGCGGCAGCATTCGCTAACACAATGTCCCGATGTGGGCCGTGCTCCCGGTAGAGCATTCCGCGACCGAAAACCTTATGAATGATTTCGGCGTTATGTTTGGCGTCGCCGCCGCGAATGGATTGGGACGGCGCGCGGCGCAGACCGAAATCCTCCGGCACGACCGTATAGCTGCGAATGACGCGATTGTTCAGTTCCGTGACGTACGTCTCTCCGCTCAGCGAAATCTCGTCCATTCCATCGGCGCCGTGAACAACGAAAGCTCGTCGCACTCCGAGTTCATCGAGAGCGCGGGCGAGAAGTTCAGTGAAGTTCGCGTTCGATACGCCAACGACCTGCGCGGAAGCTCCGGCGGGGTTGGTGAGTGGACCCAGAAGATTGAACACAGTGCGCATTCTCAATTCGCGGCGCACGGGCATGGCGTGCTTCATCGCGGTGTGCATGGCCGGCGCGAACAAAAAACCGATGCCAACTTCATCAATGGCGCGGCCCACGCGTTCGGGGGTTTGATCGAGCGAGATCCCAAGCTGTTCGAGGACGTCCGCCGAGCCGCAGCGCGAACTGATCGAGCGGGTGCCATGTTTGGCGACGCGCGCGCCCGCACCGGCAACGACGAATGCAGCAGCGGTTGAAACGTTGAATGTGCAAGAGCCATCGCCGCCCGTCCCGCATGTGTCGACGAGCATTTCGTCAGCGCGCACGCGGCCAGCGGGGAAAATTGGCGTGGCGTGGCGGCGCATCGCGGTGGCAAAACCGACGAGCTCGTCGACTGTTTCGCCTTTCATGCGCAGCGTCGTGAGCAAGCCGGCGATCAGCGCGTCAGAAGCGTTGCCAGAAAGAATTTGCTCCATCGCCGCTTCCGCTTCCACGCGCGACAAATCCTCGCCCGCGATAATTTTTTCCAGCGCCTCGAGGATCATTGCTGAGAATCCCTGTGTATTCCCTTTTTGCGTCAAGGTCCACCGCACATTTTCGATCTTGTGGCCTGAAAAAGAAAGGTGCGGCATCACCTTGCCCGCTCTTTGCATTCCGCAGTAAACTTGCTGGCTTTGAGCGTGTGATAATTTTAGCACTACTGGAAGGTCAATGAAGATACACGAATATCAGGCCAAGTCCATTCTGGCAAAATTCGGCGTGCCAATACCGCGCGGCGAAGTCGTGTTCAAAAAAGAGGACGCGAAAGCAGCGGCGCAGAAGTTGGGAACGCCTGTGGTTGTTGTGAAGGCGCAAATCCACGCGGGCGGGCGCGGAAAAGCCGGCGGCGTGAAGCTGGCGCGTTCGGCGGAGCAAGCATCTGAACTCGCCGGGCAAATTCTGGGAATGAAGCTGGTGACCCCACAAACAGGAGCCGAAGGGCGAATCGTTCATCGCCTGCTGATTGAAGAAGGCCTCGACATCAAGCGCGAGCTTTACTTGAGTATTTTGGTGGACCGCGTAGCGGAAGCGCCCGTGTTCATGGCCAGCGCCGCAGGTGGAATGGAAATCGAGGAAGTGGCGAAGGAGCATCCTGAGGCGATTTTGCGCGAGACGATCCGCCCCGCGACGGGCTTGCAAGCGTATCAAATTCGCAAGCTGGCGTTTGGATTGGGTCTCGCACCAGAGAGCGTGAGCGTTGCCGTTCCATTTTTTCAATCGCTCTATCGCGCGTTTGTGGAGACGGACGCGTCGCTTCTGGAAATCAATCCGTGCGTGGTGACGGGAGATGGCCGGTTGATGGCGCTGGATGCGAAAATGGTTTTTGATGACAACGCTCTTGCGCGACATCCGGAAATTCGTGACATGCGCGACCTGGACGAAGAAACGCCGCTCGAAGTGGAAGCCTCGAAATTCAAGCTGAACTACATCAAGCTCGATGGCAACGTGGCGTGCATGGTGAATGGCGCGGGCCTCGCGATGGCCACGATGGATATCATCAAGCTTTCTGGAGGAAGTCCGGCGAATTTTCTCGACGTGGGCGGCGGAGCGTCGGCGGAACAAGTGAAAAATGCGTTCAAGATTCTGCTGGGCGATCCAAATGTGCGCGCCGTGTTCATCAATATTTTCGGAGGCATTTTGCGTTGCGACGTTCTGGCAACCGGTGTGGTGAACGCGGCGCACGACCTGAATATCAAAGTGCCGGTGGTGGTGCGAATGGAAGGCACAAACGTGGAGAAGGGGAAGGAAATCTTGAAAACTTCGGGATTGAATTTCACGGTGGCGGCAGGAATGAAAGACGGCGCGGAAAAAGTGGTGCAGTTGGCCGGAGGGGCGCGATGAGCGTGCTGATTGATCAGAAGACACGCGTCGTCGTGCAGGGCCTGACCGGGCGCGAGGGCGGATTTCACGCAGAGCAGATGATTGCTTACGGCACGAAAGTGGTTGCCGGCGTGACGCCAGGGAAAGGCGGTACCAACCATCTCAACGTACCAGTATTCAACACGGTGGCTGACGCGGTGAAGGAAACGGGCGCGAATGCTTCCGTGATTTTCGTGCCACCTCCGTTCGCCGCGGACGCGATTTCGGAAGCCATTGATTCGCGCTTGCCGCTTGTGGTGTGCATCACGGAAGGAATCCCGACGCTCGACATGGTGCGCGTGGCCGCGGAACTTCGTGCTTCGAATACGCGGCTGATTGGGCCGAACTGCCCCGGAGTGATCTCGCCGGGCAAATGCAAAATCGGAATCATGCCGGGGCATATTCACAAAGCGGGACACGTCGGCCTGGTGAGCCGCAGCGGCACGCTGACGTATGAGGCCGTCGATCAGCTCACGCGACTCGGCATTGGGCAATCGACATGCATCGGCATCGGCGGCGACCCGATTATCGGCACGAATTTTCTCGACGCGATCAAGATGTTCAACGACGATGCAGATACGCAGGCAATTGTAATGATTGGCGAGATCGGCGGAAACGCGGAGGAAGTGGCGGCGGAATTTATTAAGGGACACGTAAAGAAGCCGGTGGTCGGTTTCGTTGCGGGGCAAACCGCGCCTCCGGGGCGGCGCATGGGCCACGCCGGTGCGATCATCAGCGGAGGCCAAGGGACGGCCAAAACGAAATACGCGGCGATGCGAGCGGCGGGAATTCATACCGTGCAAAGTCCGGCAGAAATCGGCCACACCATGGAAGCTATCCTCGGCAAAACCGCAATGAAGTAAGAGAAACCATTCAATTATAAGGAGAGAACAATTGGCGACGGAACGGACCTTGGCGATTATCAAGCCCGATGCGGTTGGCCGCGGGCTTACGGGAGAAATCCTGAAGCGGATTCATGATGCGAAATTTCAGATTGTGGCGATTAAATCGGCGCGTCTGACGAGGAGTGAGGCGGAGGGATTTTATGCCGTACATCGCGAGCGCCCATTTTTCAAGGACCTGACGGAGTTCATGAGCTCGGGGAAAGTCGTGGTGATCGCTCTTGAAGCGGAAGGCGCGATCGCACGCTGGCGCGAGACGATGGGGGCCACCGATCCCGCCAAGGCCGCGCCAGGCACAATTCGCAATGCGCTCGGCGCGAGCATTCAGAATAACTGCACGCATGGATCCGACGCTCCGGAAACGGCGCGATTCGAAATTGGATATTTTTTCTCCGGTCTCGAACTGATTTAGAACTCGGACGCGATCCATCGTCAATAATCCACGCTGCCGGACGTTGCTGGCCGCACACAGAAATCTGTGGCACACTCGAACGTTCAAAAACCACGGCCGGGTTTGCGGGTTACGCCGCCGCAGTCGAACTCCGCGAAAAGAAATCGCCTGGCGAAAACGGAATATGGATCCGCAGCTAATCCGCAATTTTTGCATCATCGCGCACATCGACCACGGCAAATCGACCCTGGCTGATCGTCTCCTCGAGCTTACCGGGGCGCTGTCGCAGCGGGAGATGACGGCTCAGGTTCTCGACTCCATGGATCTAGAGCGCGAGCGCGGTATCACCATCAAAGCCAAAAGCATCCGGCTGCATTACACCGCTCACGACGGAAAAGAATATCGCCTCAACCTCATCGACACGCCCGGCCACGTCGATTTCTCCTATGAAGTTTCCCGCGCCCTTTCCGCGTGCGAAGGGGCGCTTCTGGTCGTGGATGCCAGTCAGGGCGTCGAGGCGCAGACGGTGGCGAACGCTTTTCTCGCTTCGCGCAACAATCTTTTTGTGATTCCAGTGATCAATAAAATTGATTTGCCCGCTGCGGAGCCTGATCGTGTAAAGGAGCAAATCGAAAATGTGCTCGCGATTCCAGCGGCTGACGCTTTGCTCATTAGCGCGAAAAGCGGCCTCGGCGTCGCTGAAGTTCTCGAAGCCATCGTAAAGCGCGTCCCAGCACCAACCGGCTCTTCCGATGCGCCTTTGCGCGCACTGATTTTCGACTCGTGGTTCGATTCGTTTCGCGGCGCGGTGATTCTGGTCCGCGTAATGGAGGGCCGCATCGCGCCGCGAATGAAAATTCGCCTTTGTGCCATGGATCAGATTTACGAAGTCGAAGCGCTGGGAGTGCTTACGCCCAAGCCCATCGTGCTGGAGGAGCTTGCGGCGGGGGACGTTGGTTTCGTCGTCGCCAATATCAAGCGCGTTGCTGATGCGCGCGTTGGTGACACCATTGTCGAAGCCGATCGCCCAGCCGCACCGCTTCCCGGTTTCGAGGCCATCAAGCCAATGGTCTTCGCCGGTCTCTATCCTGTTAACGCAAGCGACTACGAACTCCTGCGCGACGCACTTGGCAAACTGCAACTCAATGACGCCGCATTTTTCTACGAACCCGAAAATTCTGCCGCGCTGGGCTTCGGCTTTCGCTGCGGCTTTCTCGGATTGCTGCACATGGAAATTGTGCAGGAACGTCTGGAGCGCGAATTCGGAATCGCTCTCATTACCACTGCTCCCAGCGTCCGCTATCGCATCACCACCACGGCGAACGAAACCATCGAAGTCGATAATCCCACAAAATTTCCTCCGCCCGCACAGATTGCCCGGATCGAGGAGCCGATTCTGACTGCCATGATTATCACCTCAGAGGATTCCGTTGGTGCGATTTTGGCTCTTTGCGAGGAAAAGCGAGGCACGCAGAAGAATTTCGAATATCTATCGCCGACGCGCGTGATGCTCACGTACGAAATGCCGCTTAACGAAATCGTTCTAGATTTCTATGACCGACTGAAAAGCGTTTCGCGCGGCTATGCTTCGCTCGATTATCATCTGGCTGGCTATCGTGAAGCTGATCTGGTGAAACTCGACGTGCTCGTTGGTGGCGAGCCCGTCGACGCGCTCACGCTCATCTGCCACCGTGAACAATCCTACGAACGCGGGCGCGAACTCGTTTCGCGTCTTCGAAAATTGATTCCTCGCCAGCAATTCGAAGTCCCGATTCAGGCAGCTATCGGCAGCCGCGTCATTTCGCGCGAAACCATCAGCGCCCTGCGCAAAAATGTTCTCGCCAAGTGCTACGGCGGCGACATTTCGCGCAAACGCAAATTGCTCGAACGCCAGAAGGAAGGCAAAAAGCGCATGAAGCGCGTCGGCAAAGTCGATATCCCCCAGGAAGCTTTCCTCGCCGTCCTGAAAGTCGCCGCCGGCTCGGATTCGGAGGACTGACAATGCCCGAATCTCTAAACAGCTTAATTGAGATACACGACTCCGTCTTGACTTCTGTCGAAACACAAGGAAAACGGGTCAGACTTTCGTTCGAGGCGTACATTCACAAAAGCAAAGGCGTCCCGGGAGTCGATCCTGGCACCGGGTGGGTTCAGAACGTTGTTCTGACAATCGAAGATGCGTCGTGTGAAGGAAAATTTCAAAGTGTGCCGTGCGATCTAACGAATGGGAGCCTTGAAATTAACGGGGAACACATGAGTAATGAGATCCCTATTCCGTTAGACCGAAGCGGCAAGATCGTCCTGACTCTGTTGGCGAAGTGGACCGGAGAAAAACTCATTGCTCGCGGCGCCCGCATTTCTTTGGAGCTTTTAGGCGAAGCACAATACGTAGAAGAGGTAGATTTTTCCAAGCCGCGAGCACGCCACGAATCGCAACGCTGAACCCGCTGATCACTGACCACTTTTTTACTTCTTCTCCATCACCCTCGCGCCAATTTCTCCTCGCGCCAGCCGCACTGAAATCGCATCGCCCTCCGCCACATGCTCCGCAGAGCGCAACACGCGGCCTTCAGCGTCATAGGCGATCGCGTAGCCGCGTTCGAGCAACTGAAACGGGCTGCGCTCCTCGAGGCGCACTGCGGCCGCTTCGAGTTTTCTGCGCGCCGCGACCAAGTATCGCCTGGCGTGCGCGGAAAATTCGCTGGCGTCGCGTTCAAATCTTCGCCGCAAACGTCCCACACGCGCGCGCAAATCGAGCGACGCAATGCGCACTTGCACCACGGCGTATCGCCGGCGCTTTCGTGCCATCGCGCGTTCGAGCGCTGCGCGCAATTCGCCGCTGCGCCGCTCCGCGCGGATGCGCAGCATTCCCACGCGTGCGCGCAAATCAAACGATCCGATGCGCGCTCCCGCCATCCGCACGCGCTGCCGCGCAATTTCGAGCCGCCCGCGCAATCCCGCCGCGAGCGCTGCATTCATATCATCCACTCGCTGGCGGCTGCGGCGAACCAAATCCTCGGGCCGGCGAAACGCGCGATGCAGCGCAAGATCGCGCAGATGGCCACGCTTCGCGAGAAACAAATAACGCATGCGGTGCGCGAGCTGCCGCGTGCAATCGGTGATGTGCTTTTCAAATTCCGCGCGTGTGCGCACCACAATTTCCGCCGCGGCCGAAGGAGTGGGAGCGCGCATGTCCGCGGCGAAATCGGCGATGGTCGTGTCCGTCTCGTGTCCAATGCCCGTGATGATCGGAATTTCCGAAGCCGCAATCGCGCGAACCACGATTTCCTCGTTGAACGCCCACAAATCCTCGAGCGAGCCGCCGCCGCGCGCGACGATCATCACGTCGACGAGCGCGGCGCGGTTGAAGTGGCGAATCGCGCGGACGATTTCCTCCGGCGCGCCCTCGCCTTGCACTTTCACGGGATACAAAATCACGTGCAGATTCGGAAAGCGCCGCCGCAGCACGCGCAGAATGTCGCGAATCGCCGCGCCCTGCGCCGAAGACACAATTCCAATGCGGCGCGGCAGCGCGGGCAGCGCTTTCTTGCGCGCCGCGTCGAAAAGCCCTTCGGCTTCGAGCCGCTTTTTCAGTTGTTCGCATGCCAGTTGCAGCGCGCCGAGTCCCACCGGTTCGATGTGCGAAACGTAAATCTGATATTCGCCGCGCGGCTCGTACACGCTGACGGAGCCGCGCACGGTGACGTGCAGTCCATCCTCGGGACGAAACTTCAGGCCGCGCACCTGATCGCGAAAGCAGACGCAACGGATCTGCGATTTCTCGTCCTTCAGCGTGAAATACAAATGCCCCGATTGCGCTGCGCGGAAATTCGAAACTTCGCCCTCCACCCACAAGTCTCGAAATTCGTTGTCGAGCAAATCGCGGATGCGAAGATTCAGCTCGCTGACGCGCCAAACGTGTTTATCGGGGATTAGATTGAGCAAAAACTGAGTCATTTGCGTTTCATCGCTCGCTCATTTGCGGAACGAGCCGAAAACCCAAAACAGCAGCGTCAAAACAATACTGATGACGATGCACGTCACCACCGGAAAATAAAATGTGCCGTGACGCCCGTGGTAGGAGATATCTCCGGGCAAGCGGCCGATGCGGAACGGAAGTTTGCCCGCGCCGAGCAGAGTTGCGCCGGCCACGGCAATCACGAGCCCTAAAATCAGCAACCCCTTGCCCAATTCGCGCGCAGGTTCCATGACGCATTCTCGCGCTTCATTCTACCTGACAATTTGGAACTTGGCTGAGCTCGTTGGCATCCGCCGAAGGGAGTTTGTAGATTCAGACGCGGAATGCCCACGCTTTGCGGACGAAGCTTCCTCCCTGTTTGGACAAGCAGCAAGTTGCGGGAAGGCATCGCCAAAGTGGCGTGAGGGAAAAGCGCCCTCGCCTTTACTTTTCCACAAGGAGCAAATTGGAAACGCGCGGGCGATTTCGCTGCGGACGGGATTGCCTCTACGGGGAGGTTACAGTAGGCTGTAGCAGTTTTGCCCGGTGGAGTAATGATGACTGTCTTTCGCGGCCGGAATGATTTCACGACAAAAAGGAAAGACGGGCGTTGAACACAAGCGTCTCAGCACCCACAGGGCGCAGCTCGCGATCACGAGCGTACATGTGGTTCGGGTACGCCCTTTCGGTTGCGTGCCTGGTATGGGTGCTGTACGACTTCCACGTCCAGACGGCGCTGGAACAGCTTGAAGATGTGAGCTGGAAGTGGGTGGCGCTGGGAATCGGGCTGGACGTCGCGAGTTACGTGGTGCAGGCGCTGCGGTGGAAACTGCTGCTGGCGCCGTTTGCGCGCGTGAAGATGAAGGATGCGGTGCGGGCGGTGTTCGCGGGGCTGTTCGCGAATTTGATCTTTCCGTTGCGGCCGGGAGAGCTGTTGCGCGCGTATCTAGTGTCGAAGGCGGAAGATATCGGTATGGGGACCGTGGTGGGTTCGGTGCTGGTCGAGCGGCTGATCGACCTGGTGGTTACGACGGCAGGGCTGGGCGTGATGTTAATGTTCGTTCCTGCGCCGCTGCGTTTCCGGCATGGCGCCAACGCGTTGGGCATAGCGACGCTGGCCCTGCTGGGGCTTTTCGTCGCAATGATTCTCTACATCGAGCTGCGTTTCGGCGGCGACCCGCGGCGGATGTCGGGTGGCAAGCGTGTGCCGGGGAAATTAATGTCGGCATTGATGGGGTTGCACGCAATGGGGACGTCACCGAGTTTTTATCCAGCGGTTTTTACGTCATTGCTGATGCCGTTTTGCCAAGTGCTGGCGCTGTGGGCGCTGATGAAGTCGTACGGGATCGGGTTGCCGCCGTTCCTGGGGCCGGCGGTCGTGCTGCTGGTGATCAACCTGGGCGTGTCGCTGCCGAACGCGCCGGCGAATGTGGGTTCGTATCAATTTTTCTGCGTGCTGGGGCTGAGCATTTTCGCGGTGGTGGACAAAACGACGGCGACGGGATTTTCGATTTTTGCGTTCCTGATGATGAATCTGCCATTTTTCTTCCTGGGATTTTACGCGGTGATTCGCAGCGGGCTGTCGATGCGGTCGATGCGCGAGCAGATGAGCCGGTTGCCGAGTGAGGCGCGAGCGTCGCAGACGTGACGATCCGCGCTGCCAAACAAAATTCTGCCCTTCCTAGTGTGCCGCAGCCAAGCGATTGTATTTTTTCAAGACTTCGCGGAGGCGATCGTGGGGGAGGGCCTCGACGGTGCGGTTGTCGACACCGGTCATGGTTTTGGCGGCGACCAGGGCGTTGATGACGGCCTCTTCGACGGCTTGAACAGTGGCTTCGAAGAGCGAGTCCATGTGATCGTTGGGCATCATGGTGACCTGAGTGGGCTTTTGCGCAAGGCCGGCGCCGGGATTGGCTGTGGAGAAAGCGATAAAAATGTCGCCGGAGCCGTCGCCGGAAATGCTGCCGAGGCGGCCGAGGCCTAGAGTGACGCGTCGAGCGAGGCGCTTGAGTTGCGTGGGGAGAAGAGGCGCGTCAGTGGCAAGGACGACGATGATGGAGCCGCGATCTTCGACGGCGGGATTGCCGCGCAGCGACCAAATGGGTTTGCCGGGAATTTCGCGGCCAACAGGGACTCCGGCGATGCGCAGAAGATGACGCGTACCGAAGTTGCATTGGACGAGGACGCCGACAGTATAGCCGCCGAATTTGTCGGGGAGTTTGCGTGACGCGGTGCCGGTGCCGCCTTTGAATTCGAAGCAAATCATTCCTGTGCCGCCGCCGACGTTGCCTTCTTCGATGGCACCGCCGTGAGCGGAATCCATTGCGGCAAATGCGTCGGCGGGCGTGACGTGAAAGCCGTTAATGTCGTTCAAATAGCCGTCCCAGGTTTCAGCGACGACGGGGAGCGACCACCAGTCCTCGGTTGGGGCTTGAAAGCCGTTGTGGAATTCCCAATTGATGACGGCGTCGCGGACAACGCCGACGCTGTGCGTGTTGGTGATGAGCACGGGACCAGTGAGGAAGCCGGATTCTTCGACCCAAGTGGTGCCAGTCATTTCACCATTGCCGTTTTCGGTGAACCAGCCAGCGAAGACTGGGTCAATGGAATTTTTGCCGCGCGGGAAGATGGCAGTGACTCCGGTGCGGACGGGGCCCTTGCCGACGGCGAGTTTTCCGGAGCCGGAGACCAAAGTTTTGTAGCCGACTTCGACGCCGGAGACGTCGGTGATGGAGTTGAGTGGGCCGGGGGCGCCTTCGAACGGGACACCAAGGTCGCGCGCGCGCGGCTGGCGCACTTGCGCGGAGCACGCGAATGAAAATGCCGCAAGAAAGGCAGCCAAGAATATTAAGAGTTTCGCGAGCTGGTGGTGATTCATTTTGGATCCTCGTGGTCTTTGAAAAATCTTTGATACAATTTCCGCCAGACGGCTCCGCCCCGATTAGCCCGCAAGATAATTACAGAGAGCAAGGCCACAGCGAGGAGAGTGCAAATAATTTCGATAATGAAATCCTTCACGCCACTATCCTCGAGACTTAAAATGAGTCACTGCCCGCGAATCGCATGAGTTGTTCTCCTCGGGCGTGCCGAGCTTTTATCGCAATGAAGAGCGCAATCAATTTTTGAGCTTCAGCGAGGCCGCGAAATCGGCGCGCGCACTCGAAAGCAACTCGGTATTCTTCGCAAGCTCATCCTCAAGGATTTTTTCTTGCGCGGCGACGAGTTGCCAGTTGCCAGCCTCCGCGGCTTCGGTCATGCCGGGCAATTCGAGGTGTGCGTAAGTATAGCGCGCAGCATACAGCGTGTGCTTGAACCACGGGCGTCCGGGAATGCCGGCGGGATCGCACCAGTTGTGCTCGACTTGCATCATGACGCGATTCAGATTTTCGGCGGAGGCGCCATCGACTTGACCTGAAGCCAACGCATGAGCCGTGGTGACGTTCAGTTCCTGCGCCGATTTCTCGAATTCGGAGATGCGCTGGTAGAGGCCATCGAGATTTACGTGGCTGCTGACATGGCTTGTGGCGTCGAGATCGCGAACGTAGCCGCAAATCTGGCCGGCGTAGAACGCGAAATCGTAGGGGAGAACGTCACTATTGGCGAGGCGGAGCGAAAGCACGCCCCAGAGTTGCGACATCAGCGTTTCATAACGATAGCCGGGATCGCCGAAGTGATTCATCCAATAAAAATCATCGTACATGGAGTGATAAACCCCGTAGGGACCGTCGAATTGCAGGAGCATTGTGGGGATGCCGAGATAATTCAGAAAGACAGTGTGATCGGAGCCGCTGCCGATGCGCGTTTCGGCGAGATCGGCGTCAGTGAGATGCGGATTTTTCAACTCGAGGGAACGCGATGCGCGCCATTCATCGTAAAGAGTCCCGCCGGAGGGCGCGGGCAGCGTGCGGGTGACGTCAACGAGCAGCGGCGCGAGGGATCCCACGGCGCTGCCGTGGAAAATGGGTCCCGCGGCGGAAGAATCGACGTTGAGATAGGCGACGGCGTTTTTCTTGAGCTTGTCGGCGTACTGTTCGCCCCATTCCGTGGAGCCAGTGAGCGCGTATTCCTCGCCGTCCCAATCGCAAAAAACGAGAGTGCGCTTGGGGCGAATGCCTTTGCGAAGCTGTGCGCCAAGATCGCGCGTGAGTTCGAGCATCGAAGCGGTGCCGCTCGAAGGATCAACGCCGCCGAAAACCCATGCGTCGCGATGATTGCCTAGGATGATCCATTCGCCGGGATGTTCGGAGCCAGTAATGCGGGCTTCGACGTCATAATAAGGTTCGATTTTCGTGTTCATCTCGACTTTGACGTGCAGGCGCGCACGCTCGCCGCCGAGGTGATACGTGAACGGAAGCGCGCCTTGCCAGGACTTGGGGGCCGCGGGGCCGCCGAGATTTTTCAGGATTGGCTCGGCGTCGCGCCAGGAAAGCGGCACGGCGATGATGTGAGGCATGGAAATGGCGTCGTTGGGCGAAATATGCTTCGCGTCGGGAACGGACGCCCAGCCTGGCGTAGTGGGATCGCCCGGTTCGAGAAAATCGTAAGTGATCGAACCGCGCTGAATGTGACTCGCCGGACCCCACGGGCCATGCGGAAAAACTTTACCCTTGGCATATCCGTCCTCGGCGGGATCGGAGTAAATCAGAAGCGCCGCGACGCCGAGTTTTTGCGCGGTGTAAGCCTTGAAGCCGCGATAGCTGTACGGATTCGAATAACGGACGAGAACGATTTTGCCGCGCACGTCAATGCCGTGTTGACGCAGGAGTTCATAGTCCGCCGGATTGCCGCTGTGGGCATAGACGACGGGAGCGGTGACTTCGCCGGAAGCGGAATAGCCAAGATAAGCGCCAGAGACGGCGGGATTTCTCGTGTCGAGGTCCTGGCGATATGTGTCTTCGCGAAGACTGGCGCGAAAATGCACGGGGCTGACGAGTTCGACGAGAGCGCTGCGCGGCGTCGAATTAAGAACGTCGTAACGGTGAATGGTGACGTCTTCGAGACCTTGTGCGCGCCATTGCGCGGCGACCCACTGCGCGAGTGCGTTGTTGCGCTTCGAGCCTGCGGGGTGTGGTTCAGCGGTGAGATAGCGATGGAATTTGCGGATTTGTTGCGGCGAGGCGAGGGCGCGGAATTGACGCTCGATGGGTTGTTCGTGCGCGGCAGATGCGGGCAAAAATCCTGGCGTTGTTTTGGTTTCTGCCTGTGGTTTTGGTCGAGTCTTTGTTGGTGTGCTCGTCTGCGCCAAGACGCCGAGCGACAAAGCCGCGATGGCAACAATCGCGAAACAGAGAATTGCGCGGCGAACTTCTGAAATGGAGGTCATAGGCACCCTTTCGATATCAGGTCCATATCACGCCTTTAATCGCTTTCATATCACGTGAGCTGCTTTGAGACATCGCCGATTGCGGCATGGAAAGCTTCGGCGAGGAATTGGATTTCGTGAGTTGAAATGATGTAGGGCGGCGCGAGAAGAATGTGATCGCCGCGCGTGCCGTCAGCACAGCCTTGCATTGGATATGCGAGAACCCCGCGAGCGAGAGCGGCATCGTAGATTCGCGACGCGATATGGTCATCGGCGGGGAATGGGACCCTAGTTTTTTTGTCGCGGACGAATTCGATCCCGAGGAGAAGGCCCAAGCCACGAACGTCCCCGACAATGGGCGAATCCTTGAGGGGCTCGAGTGCGGCGAGAAGTTCGCGGCCTGTCGGAGCGACACGCGCGAAAAGATTTTTTTCGGCCATGTAATCGAGGACCGCGAGGCCGGCGGCGGTTGAGACAGGATGGGCGCTGTAGGTGAAGCCGTGGAGAAAAGCGCCGGAGCCTTTTTGAATCGCTTGGGCTATGGGCCCCGTGACAATAACGGCGCCGAGAGGTGCATAGCCGCTCGCCATGCCTTTGCCCAGAAGAATGATGTCCGGTTCGACGCCCCAGTGATCGACAGCGAAGGGCTTGCCGGTGCGGCCCATTCCGGTCATTACCTCGTCGGCGATCAGAAGGATTTCGTGGCGGCGGCACATTTCCGCGATGCGGGGCATATATTCGGCGGGAGGGACGACCGCGCCGAGAGTCGCGCCGGAGATGGGCTCAATGATAAAGGCCGCAATGCGATCGCTCCGTTGGTTTGCGGAATCGTTGCCGAGAACATCGTCAAGCTCCGCAGCACACGCGACGGCGCACTCGGGATAAAGCAAGTTTAGCGGGCAACGATAGCAATAGCACGGGTCGATGTGAGGCCAGTCGCGAAGAAGCGGCGCAAATGGCGTCCGGCGCTTGACATTTCCGGAGACAGCGAGCGCGCCGAGCGTGCTGCCGTGATAGCTCTGCCAGCGAGAAACAAACCGGGTGCGATGGGGCTCGCCGCGCTCGAGGAAATACTGGCGAGATAATTTGAGGGCTGTTTCAGTGGCTTCTGAACCACCAGACGTGAAGAAGACGCGGCCGGGCCCGTCGGGGGATTCGCGAAAGTTGCGAGGCGCAAGCTCGAGTATGCGCCGGGCGAGTTCGGTTGCTGCGCGCGTGGTGAACTGAGAGGAATGCACGTAGGCGAGACTGCGCGTCTGTTCGCCAATCGCGCGCGCGACAGGTTCCACACCGTGTCCAATGGAGACCACCGCAGCGCCGCCCGAGGCGTCGAGGATCTTGCGGCCGTCGGCGGTATAAATGAAACAACCCTCGCCGCGCACCGCTTGTGGGTACGATTTGTGAAAATTTCGCGGAAAAAGAGCGCCGGTCACGTTTTTTTGCAGAAGTTGAGAAATTGCTAGCGCATATTGCGTCTTGAGAGACGTTTCCCATGCGCAGGCGGGTTGATTCTAGCAGAAATGGTGGAAACACATTGTTGATGAGTTTGCTCTTCGCAGACAACCGCACTGCCGCCCGCGGAATCTAGCTGAAGGAGGGATTTAGCCGCGCCTTCCCTCTGGGCCGAACTGATAAGGAGGAAATTCATAGATGAAAGAACAATTGTTGTCGAAAAACAGAAATCTGCGAATTGCAACGCACTCACAAACTTCACACCCTGAATTTGTAGATTTTGAGGAATTATTCGATCACGTCCAGGAGCTTCATGATTCGATCGCGAAGAGAGCATATGAGCTTTACGAGCACGACGGGCACGAGCAAGGGCGTGCGCTCGATCACTGGTTGAATGCGGAGAAAGAAGCGTTGCATCCAGTCGCCGTGCAGATGATGGAAACCGATGAGGGACTGACGGTGCGCGCCGAGGTTCCCGGATTCCGCGCGGAAGACTTAAAATTGAGCATCGAACCGCGACGGGTGGCGATTTCGGGCAAGCGCGAAGTGCACGAAGAAAAGAAATCGCGGACCATTTATCAAGAACACTTTTCGAACCAGATTTGCCGCTCATTGGAGTTGCCAGTCGAGATTGATCCTTCACAGGCGAAAGCGGCGATTCACGATGGCGTGCTGGAAATTTCCATGTCCAAGGCGCCACGTGGACGGCAGCTTCATGTAGCAGGCCGTGCCATGTGAGCTCGGGGCACCACTTGCGCGCCTTCTTGATTCTCCGCGACGGCCCGGGAGCGGCCGCCGTTCCCGGGCTCGCGGAGAGTGCAAAATGGAAGTTTGTGAAATTTTGTGACCACGTCTGCTAACCTAAGGACAGATTTCAACATCTGAGGTGGACAGGGGGATGATGCTCATGAAGACGCGTGTGCTAGTCTGCGGGCTGTTGCTCATTGGATTGGCGATGCCGGCAGTGGCAGGCACGGGACGAGAGGACGACATAGAGCGGATCCAGGCGGCCACGGATGTTTTCCGGGATATCGTCAACACGCCGGAGAGTTCCATTCCGCTGGATTTGTTGCAGTCGGCGGAGTGCATCGCCATCATCCCTAGCGAAGTGCGCTTCGCTTTTGTTTTTGGAGGAAACTACGGCAAGGGGTTGGTGACGTGCCGAGTGGGAGAGAAACCATCGAGAACGTGGAGCGCGCCCGCGTTTGTGATGATCGGCGGGGGAAGTTTCGGTTTTCAGTTCGGCGGGGCGGCGACGGATCTGATTCTTGTGTTTCGGAATCGCACCGGTCTGAGAAAGCTCCTCAGCGACAAATTCAAAATCGGCGGCGATGCGACGGCGGCTGCGGGACCCGTGGGGCGCCATGCGGGAGCCAGCACGGACTTACAATTGCGTGCGCAGATTTTGACGTATTCTCGCAGCAGGGGACTATTTGCGGGAATCAGTTTGAATGGCGCTGTTTTTAGGCCGGACCAGGACGGAGATGTGGTGATGTACGGGTCTGACGCGCATTCGGACGATATTTTGAACGGCAAATTTCCCGTGCCGCACCAAGCCACGGATCTGCTGGCCGAGATCAGAAAGTACGCGCTGTAAGAAGCCCAGAGTGAAAGTGGGGATCAACGAACGGGACTCCGGCGGTAACAACCGGTTATTTTGTTTGGGAACCGCTCGCTGCATTGACTAGAAGGTTTGTGCAGCCGCGTCTATTTTCCGTTGGGGCGGCCAAATCCCGATTTGCCATCATGTCGCGAAATTCCCGCACTAAGTGACCCTCCCACCAGCCGCGTTTTACTTCTTCTTGAAGAATCTTCCATGCTTCGCCGGGAGCCAGGGCGTTGCGATAAGGGCGCTGCGTGGTTAGCGCGTCGTAAACGTCCGCGATCTGCAAGACACGCGCGGTGAGAGGAATCGCCTCGCCGCGCAATCCATCCGGATAGCCGGAACCGTCCCAGCGTTCATGATGATGGCGAATGATGCAGAGGACGGAGCGGAATGATTTCAACGGTGAGCAGATATGCTCGCCGACGACAGGGTGCTGCTTCATCACGGCGCGTTCCTCGGCAGTGAACGGGCCCGGTTTAAGCAGAACGGTGTCAGGCACGACCACTTTGCCGACGTCGTGGACAATTCCGGCGCGGCGCAGGGCGGTGATATCGTCAGCGGCCAGACCGATGCGTTCGCCGAGGCGCGCGGAGAATTCGGATAAGCGCGCGCAATGGCCGTGAGTGTAGGGGTCGCGGGCTTCAATGGCCAATGCCAAACTAAACAGCACCGCTTCGGCGTGTTCGAGTTCGTCGGTGAACGATTTCAAGCGCAGCAGGGAACGAACGCGCGCGTCCAGTTCGGTCATGTCGATCGGTTTGCGGAGAAAATCCTCGGCGCCGGCCTCAATTCCGCGGATGCGATCGCTTTTTTCGGACAGGCCGGTGATGAGAACGACAGGAATGAGGCGCATTTCCGGGCGAGATTTTATTTCGTGGCAAACTTCGAAGCCATCGCGGCCGGGCATCATGACGTCGAGAAGAATAAGGTCCGGCTGGAAAGAAACGCACTCGTCGAGTGCGCTAGCGCCGTCACTGGCGGTGCGCACATCATACGCTTGGCGACGCAGCAGCAGTTGCAGTCCGCTGCGGACATCAATATCGTCATCGACGATGAGGATTTTTCCGTTCATGAGGTTCCAAAGTTGCGGAACAGTGGGAGGGGCGTGAAGAATACGACGATCAAGGGGAGTCTGCAATAGAAGAAAGAACTCATTTTATTGAGGGTACGAATCACTCGATGAATCCTGTAACGCGCCTCCATATATTTTCGGCATCAGATTTCCCTCCGCAATGTTGCCGTCACTAATCCGCGAGGTTCATCCACGGGCAAAAAAACTTCGCCCTCGTTTTCCATGCCAAAGGATTTGAGATCAACCAGAGAGTAAAGGTTGTCCAAGAACGAGAGTCGGATTTCGGCAATGGACTCAAAATTATCGAGCACGGCTTGGCCCATGGCGTAGACGGTATGTTGGAGTGAACGGCCATCATGATTCGCGAATGTCTCCAGCAAGAGTTTGCGAATGCCATGCCACGCGGCGGAATACGGCCCTTCCGATTCAGACAAATCGTAAGTCCACGTCGCATTGATTTCCACCGAGACAATGGAATTCAGGGCATCATGAAGGGTTGTGTAAGGATCATGGAGAAAACCCTTAAAGGCAGCGCCGCTCGTTTTCAAAACGAGCAGGTTCTCGATGCCAGATTGCAGGATCGTGTTCTCGCGCGTCGCCGTGATATGCGTGATTCGCTTTTCCCCTGCGTTAGAAACAAATGCGGAGGCATGGGGTTTGTCGGCAACGAGGATGCGTGACCATGGACGCTCACGAGCCGCAACTCGAACGCGGGAAACCTGTGGATTGTAGGTGAGAAAATGTTCGACGATGTGCAGCGCGAATTCTTCGATGGCTTCGGCGGGATACTGGCGAGCGAGAACGTATACGGTGTTTGCCATAGTATTGGGCGGGAGGATTTTGCGATTGTCACCGGCCGTATGAGCGGAGTCGAAATCGCCTTCAAACTGGACCGAAAGCATGAGGTCTCTGAGTTCATGAATACTGCCGCGACGCATGACGCGCAGCAAACGAATGTCGGATTCACCGTATTCGTTGTGTACCAACTTCAGATTCATAAATCAGCTCCTGTGATTCCGCGTTGGAGTGTGGAGGCGTAGAACTGAACGGACAAGGCGAGCATAAGGATCAGTAAGGGACTTTGTCTTTTTTGTTTTCCCAGGCACGAAAAACTTTGAGCGCCTCGGAGCGCATCAGCGAAATCATCGGGATGCGGCGCTGTGCCACCGGGCGGCGGATTTCTTCATAAATCAGTGAATCATCGAAGCCGATTTCCGCGGCATCGGCTGCGGTATTTGCGAAATAGATTTTCGCCAGACGAGCCCAGTAGATAGCTCCAAGGCACATGGGGCACGGTTCGGAAGAGGCATAAATTTCGCAGGAGACGAGGTCGAATTGCCTCAACCGGCGGCAGGCTTCGCGGATGGCGACGATTTCTGCGTGCGCCGTGGGATCGTTGGCGGAGGTGACGCGGTTGGTGCCTTCAGCAATAATTTCGCCGTCTTTCACGATAAGCGCAGCGAAAGGACCACCCTGGTTCGAGCGAATATTTTCGAGCGAAAGTGCAATCGCACGAGCCATGAAGGCATCGGGAGCAGAACGGGTTGGCCGCATGAAGATCCTTGGCCCGAACAGCACGCCGGGCTCGGTGATTGTAGCAGTGCTCAGTGCGCCACGACGCGGGATTTGCCCGGCTTGGCTTTCTTGAGGATGAACATCACAGGAATCATGCCAAGGCAGACATAGCCCATGATGCGGAAATCGTCGATAAACGAGAGCATCATGGCTTGCTGCTGGATTACGCCGTAAAACATTCTTTCCGCCTGGCGAAGAGCCTCCGTTGGGCTTGAACCAGCCGCAATGAACCGCTGTGCCAGTGCATGCATTTGGGTCTGGAAGCCACTGGTCAGCGCGGTGATATGTCCCGAGAGGATATTTTGATGGGTTTGCGCGCCGCGGTCGAGCAGCGTGGTGACGAATGAAATTCCCATGCTGCCGCCAATATTGCGGGCGAGGTTAATGAGGCCGGTGGCGTCGTTGGTTTTCTTCGGCGCGACGAAATAAAAGGCGATAACGTTAATGGGAACAAACAGGAAGGCGACGCCCAGGCGCGAAACAATCCACACTGTTACGGGCGTCGCAATCCCCATTTGTAGATCGAAATGAGACATCATGAAGAGTCCGGTCGCAGTAATCGTAAGGCCAACGACAACGAGCCACCGCGCTTCGAATTTTCCCAATAAAAAGCCCACAATGGGCAGGACTGCAATCATGACGACTCCGCCGGGAAGAAGCACTAAGCCACTCTGCATGGCGCTATAGCCCATCAGGGTTTGCAACAGTATGGGAAGTAAGACCGTGGTTCCGTATAGAACGAATCCAAGGATATACATCGTGAATACGGCGACGGCGAAATTTCGCTCCTTGAGCAAGTGCAGGTCGACGACGGGATCTTTCTGCAACAGTTCCCAAATGACCGCGCCAACAAGTCCAACGCCGCCGATAATGCTGGCCCAAACGATGAAGTGAGAGCCGAACCAATCGTCGCGCTGGCCTTTGTCGAGGACGACCTGGAGAAATCCGAGGCCGACACTGAGGAAGGCGATGCCAATGTAATCTATCTTCAGGCGTATCTTCTTCATGTACGGCGGATTTTTAATCAACATCGTCGTCATGAGGATGGACAGGATGCCGACCGGAATGTTGATGAAGAAGATCCATCGCCAGGTGAAACTGTCCGTGATCCAGCCGCCGAGCGTGGGGCCAATCGTTGGCGCGACGACGACGCCCATGCCGTAAACGGCCATGGCCATGCCTTGTTTCTCGCGAGGAAAGCTGTCAACGAGAATTGCCTGTGAAATTGGTTGCAGGCCGCCACCTCCGGCGCCCTGCAGGACGCGGAAGAATACCAGCATGCCCAGGCTGGGAGCGAGTCCGCAGAAAAAAGAGCTGACGGTGAAAATCGTGACGCAGGCCATGTAGAACTGCTTGCGACCGAAGACATTCGACAGCCAGCCGGTCAAGGGAAGGACAATGGCGTTCGAGACTAGATAGGACGTGAGGACCCAGGTGCTTTCGTCGACGCCCGCGCTGAGGCTCCCGGCGATATGCGGCAACGACACGTTCGCGACGCTGGTGTCGAGAACTTCCATGAACGTCGCGAGCATGACGGTGGCGGCAATCAGCCACGGATTGACGTCCTGTGTGCGTTCACGCGGAAGTGCAAAGGTCGCCATCAGCCGGATTTACTTCGTGATGATCGTCGCTTCGACGTTCATTCCTGGGCGCAGAATCGCTTGCTTCAGTACGCCGGGATCCAGGAGGATCTTTACGGGAATGCGCTCGACTACCTTCACGTAATTTCCAGTAGCATTTTCAGGCGGCAGAAGACTTAAACGCGAGCCGGTGGCCCCCGCGATAGAATCCACATATCCTGGATAGGTTTTTCCGTACATGTCGACGTGAATTTCCGCGCGGTCGCCCGGTCTCACGTGTGCGAGCTGCGTTTCCTTGAAGTCTGCCGTTACCCAAATATCATTCAGAGGAACCAGGAGAAGGAGGCCCTGGCCGGGCTGAACGATTTCGCCGACTTCGACGGTTTTATTGGTGACCGTACCGTCTTCTGGAGCAACGATGGTTGTGTAGTTCAGATTGAGCTGCGCGGCGTCGAGGTTCGCCTGGGCTTGTTCAACGGCGGCACGCGCGGATGCGGCATTGGCGGAACTCACTTTGACTTGTCTGGTGTTTGCTTGCGCTTTGGTAAGACCGGCGCGTGCCTTTTCGAGTTCCGCTTTCGCAGAAGCAACTTGAGCACGCCGGACAGAAATCGTTTGCTGCGCCAGAGAGAAATTCTGGCGCGCTGCGTCGAGTTGGCTCTTGGCTTCTTGTTCAGCGGCAACGTAGCCGTCGTATTGTTGCTGCGAAATCTCGGCTTTTGCAGCAAGCGGCTTCATACGCGCGAGGTCGGATTCAGCTTTCTGATATTTTGCTTGCTGGTCTTGCACATTTGCCTGCGCGTAAGCCAAGCCAGACGTTAGGGCCGTCTGCAAGTCGAGGTTCGCTTGGTCGTAGCTCGCTTGCGCGGCAGCAACCACCGCATCGGCGCTCGTGGTGCCGCTGCGGGTAGTTTCGGATGTCAGCGGGACATTTATCGTGGCGGCTTGCGATCGGCTCACCGCGAGGGCAAGCGCAGCTTTGGTGTTGTCGACCTTCGCCTGGAAATCCCGCGGGTCTAGGCGAACCAGAACCTGGCCCTTTTTCACCGACTGATTGTCTTTGACGAGGACATCGATGACGCTGCCGGAAACGCGTGGCGCGATGGGGATAATGTGGCCGTTGACTTGCGCATCGTCTGTGGATTCGCGATTGCGATAATGCAGCCAGAAAACCAGAGCGATAACCGCAACGACGATTCCAGCGATCAAAAGAATGCGGCGCCCGCGAGGATTCCGCAGGGCGTTTGGTTTACGGGGTTCCGGCTTCTCCTCTTGCGGAGTGGGTGCCGCTTCCTTTTCAATATCGCGTTCGTTCTGAGGATCGAGTTCCGTGGTCTTAGGATTCATCAATGTAACTCGCTTTCACTTGTTGTAGAGCAATTCCATCCGTCCAATGGCGTGCGCAAGGTCAGCGCGCGATTGGTTGTACTGATACAGAGCGGATATCTGATTTTCGTTGGCGCGGGCAAGCGCGTCCTGGGCGGTGACCACTTCAATATTGTCTGCTACACCCGCTTTGAACCGGTCGCGCGACTGTTGCACTTCCTGGTTGGCCAGGTCAACGCCAAGATTTGCCACCTGCACCTGATTCCTGGCGGAATCAAGCTGAGCAATGGCAGTATGCACATCCAGAGCAATCTGATTGCGTTCCTCCAGCACACTCTGCTTAATTTTTCGAACTTCGAGGTCATCGCGAGCGATTTCGTTGTGAATGCGGCCTCCGGTAAATAGAGGCAGGCTGATTCCCGCTGCATAAACGTACGTGGGAATTATTGTGCTGGACGAGAGGCCCTGCTGTTCATAATCGCCGCTGAAGGCGAGGGCGGGCCAGCGAGACTCGCTGTCGGCGCGTTTCTGATATTCGAGGGATTGCTCGTCCGCGAGCAGAGCCTTCATTTCCGGACGGGCTTGATAGGCTTGGGCGAGACTTTCGTCCACGCTGATCTCGGGCGTCTGAAAGAAGCTGGTCTGGTCAACCAGAACAATTTTCTGTTGGGGATCAAGATTCAGCAATTTCGAAAGGCCGTAGAGCGCAATTTGCTGGTTCGTTTGCGCGACGATCAGGCGCTGCTTTTCGTTTTGCAGCTCGACGTTGGCGCGGAGGGCGTCGACGCCTGTGGCGACGCCATTTTTCTGCATGTCGGAAGTTTGATTGTAGAGCGCCTGCGCAAGATCGACCTGGGATTGAGCGGCTTGCTCTTCCGCTCCGGCGTGAAGACTGGAAAGATATTGCGAAACAACGAGGAGGACGATCTGCTCGCGCACGGACTGGCGCTGCGCGTCGCTGCTGAGGATATTCTTGCGCGATGCTTGCCACCGGCGCCACAGAGACAAGTCGAACACCGGTGCCGAGAAATTTGAGCCTGTCTGGAAAACCTGGAACGGGCCTACCGCTTCCGGCACTCCCGGGATGCTGAGGCCGATTCCGGCGCGAATGTTGGCGCGGATCGCTCGATCGGAAACGTTGAAATCAGCCTGGGGCAGCAAAGCAGAAAGCGCAATGCCGCTTTCCTTCTGGCTTTCGGCCAAATTCAGGGCCGCGATCTGGATAGTTGGGTTTTGTTTGAGAGCGAGTTCGATGGCCTGGTGCAAATTCAGTTGCAGCGGCTGCGGGGCCGTGTTCTGCTGCGCGCGCGCCGTAACCGCGAGGAAAACGAGGAACGGTATGAGAGAAAGCCAGCGACTGTGCCCTGCAGATTTCGCCGCCATGTTCGTACGCCTGTCCAGCTTACCGGCACGCTGCCGAGCGGCCAGGGAGTTGACAATAGGAGCGGTTGAACAAGTTCGAGGCCGCATTTCCGTAGCCACATCGACCATGTGCGTTATGACTGCCTTTCCGCGATCGCCAGTGAAGCGACGTGCGCGACTTTCGACCAATATTTGATGTTCGGAGACCTGAGAGCGATTCCCGAAGGTCCGGAATCTTGGATGGGCGAGCTGAATGAGAGTCCGAGCGCACTTTTCTCGTCTTGCCAGCAGATTTTCGTGTTGCCCTGTTAGTCGCTCTACCAGTAATCCGTGCTAAAGGCGGTCGATTTTGGCGGCGAGGATGAAATCGCTTTCCGTCAAGCCGTCGATTTTATGCGTCCAAGTGGTGATCTCCGCCTTGCCCCACGTGAAATTAATGCCGGGGTGATGACCTTGCTCCTCAGCAACGGCTCCGACCTTATTGACGAAGGCGAGAGCTTGCTTGAAATCCGGGAAGTTAAAAGTTTTTGCGAGGTGATGTCCGTCGACGGCTTTCCAGCCGGAGACTTGTTTCAAATATCCATCGAGGTCCTTGCCTTTGAGGGGCGGCACGCCTCCGCGGCACGGCACGCACGTCTTGCTTGCGAGATCGCTCATCATGGCTATCGTGGCTCCTTCTTGCAGATTCGTAGCTGCATAGCGATTGTAGCGAATCCACCGGCCATTGCGAAGCAGAACGGCGCGTCCGGCCGCGCTCGAGCATATTTCAGCGTTTAGCCGCGGCGGCGGAGCGCTGGGCGAGATATTCGTGGATGTAAGCGGTGAACGCTTCGTCGAGGAGGCGCGTTATCGGGCCGGGAGCGTTCGCGTAACGATGCCCGGCAATTTCGCCAACCGCGAGCAGGGTGCGATTTGTCGAAGAAATGAAAATTTCGTCGGCCGCGAATAAATCGTCGGGCCGGAGGATCGTCTCCTCGCAGGGAACGCAGGCGCGCGGGCCGATTTCGAGCAGGATGCTGCGCGTGATGCCTTCCAGGCAGCCGGAATTGAGAGAAGGCGTGAGGACGCGGCCGGCACGCACGCAAAAAAGATTGGCGGCAGTGCATTCGGCCACTTCGCCGCGCTCGTTGAGAAGGACCACTTCGTCGAAACCGCCTTGCTGCGCTTCGTAAAGATTCCAGACATTGTTCAACCATGAAGTGACTTTCACCCCGGCGAGCGGAGACGCGGCATGGCGGCCATGCTCGCGAAGATTCAAGCGCGCGGGCTGGCGATACGCGGGCAGATCCGTGCTGCAAAGAAATAAATCCACGAGGGGCATTTTTTCATCGCTGCGCCAGTGGCCGGCTTGATTGTAGATGGCGTAAATGCGCGCGCATCCTTCCTGCACGTGATTCGCGCGAACCACTTCCATCAGATGGCCGCGCACTGTTTCCGCGTCGAAGGGAAACGGGCAATGCGTGCGCGCGGCGTCTTTCTGCAGGCGCTTCCAGTGGCGCTCGAAGGCGAAGATTTCGCCGTCGAAAATGTGCAGCGTGGTGAAGAGGCCCCAGCCGCTGAGAAGGCCGGCCTGTCCCGGCGAGAACCGCGCTTCTTCGATGGGCGTGAGTTTCGTGTTGTGAAAGACGAAGCGATGAAGCATGAAGCCTCCGGCCTGCCTGCGCAGGCAGGTTTCAGCGCACTATTGTAGCGCAAGTGTTAGGATTCGTGTTTAGCGCTCCATCGACTCATCTTTGCAGTGGCGGGATTTTGCAATGAAATCTGAGCCAACTTAAAAGAAATACCAAAATCTGATCTGGATTTATCGCTTTCTTCCAGTTGTGGTCGGTCCGATGCTGGTTGGTATTTTTATCCCTGTTTTCCTTTAGACTTGGAATTACGTAGTGGCGGGATTTGCTGCGGGAGTGCCTTCGATATTTCTCCTTTGGCGATGGGTCGTTGCGGGACGAGAAATAGACCGGCGCGGATGTCCAAAATGCGGCCTTTCCTTTCCCAAGACCATGGGTTGGACGTACCCGCCCCGAAAGTGTACGCATTGCGGCGAAAGGATTTTCTAGGCGAAGCAAGGCTCGGTGAGGAACGAAAGGGCACGGATGAGTCGCTGAACTTCTGCTCCACTAAAATGCGGCGATGCGGTCAGCGGGGACTTCGACTTCGTTCACGCCCTTGAAGGAAAAGAGCAGGCGCACCAGATACACGGGAGGATTCTCTGACGTTTGCCGCACGATATTTCCGACGGCATCCGTCACGGCGGCGTGGAAGAGCACGCCTCCGGCTTGCATCCCCGCCAGATTGGCGCGCACGCGCTGGCCTTCTTTGAACATGATTCAATTCTCCGCCGCCCGCCGCATTTTTGCAACGCAGCAGACAGTGGGCGTACCAATCCCTTTCGAGATTTTTGTAACTCGCGCCGAGGCTTCGCGTTACTATTCCACGCGCGAAGAGTTTCGACGTCGCCGCTCTGCGGGAGGGACTCATGGCCGGTGTTACGTACAGAAAAGTTCTGCGGGTGATGGCGGTCGGCGGGGCGCTGCTGTTGTTAGGCGCGGGGCACCAGCCGAGGAGGGCATCGGGGGCGCGAGTTTCAGGCGTGATTCGTGAGCCGAGTACGTCGGTGGCAACAGCGAAATCGCCGGCAGCAGAACGGTCGGTTGCGAACCAGCCAAGCCCGCCGGCGGCAGCGCTGAAGTCGTTTTCAGGGAAGCGGTTGCTCGATCACATTCGCGTGCTTTCCTCGAACAAGTTCGAGGGCCGCGGGCCAGGATCGCACGGCGAGGATTTGAGCATTGCCTACATCCAGAAGCAGTTTCGGCAGTTGGGCCTCGAACCGGGGAATCCGGACGGAACGTATTTGCAGAGCGTTCCCATGGTAGGCATACGTCCCGATCCGACGATGGCGCTGACGTTCACAGGGCATGGCCAGACGCTCCGCGCGCAATTCGAAAAGGATTTTGTCGCATGGACGAAACGAATGGTGCCGTCGGTAAGCATGGACGCGGATATGGTGTTCGCGGGATATGGAATTGAAGCGCCGGAGCGGCATCGGGACGATTTCAAGGGCGTGAATGTGAAGGGGAAAGTCATCGTGGTTCTGGTGAGCGATCCTTTTCCAGATAAAAATGAGACGGGCAAAAAAATCATGACGTACTACGGCCGCTGGACGTACAAATATGAAGAAGCGGCGCGACTGGGCGCGGTGGGCTGCGTGATTGTCCATGAGACGGGAGCAGCGGGGTATCCGTGGGAAGTGGTGCGCGACAGTTGGGGCGCGGAGCAATTCGATCTGGTTTCCGCGAACAAAAATATGAATCGCGCGGCTGTCGAGGCATGGATCACGCACAACGAAGCGGAGCAGCTTTTCAAGGCGGCAGGGCAAAATTACGACGCGCTGAAAGTGGCGGCGGCGAAGCCGGATTTTCATCCTGTGGACCTGGGCATGAAGGCGCAGATCGAGATTCACAACAATCTGCGGACGATCCATTCGCACAACGTGATTGCGAAGGTGACGGGCAGCGATCCGAAGCTGAAAGACCAGTATGTGATTTACACGGCGCATTGGGATCACTTCGGGATTGGTCCGGCGGTGAACGGCGACCGCATTTATCACGGCGCTGCCGATAACGCCTCGGGAGTTTCGGCGCTGATTGAAATTGCGCGCGCGTACAAACAACTGCAGGTGCCGCCGCGGCGGTCGATTCTGTTTCTCTCTGTGACCGGCGAAGAGCAAGGCTTGCTCGGCTCGCGCTATTACGCCGAGCATCCACTGTATCTGTTGGCGCAAACGGCGGCGGACATCAATATGGACGTGATGAACGTGCTGGGCCGCACGCAGGACATTGTGCTTGTGGGCAAAGGCAAATCGACGCTCGATGAAGTGGCCGCGGCGGCGGCGCGCGAGCAAGGCCGCGTGATCAAGGACGATCCGGAGCCGGAGAAAGGTTTTTATTATCGCTCGGACCACTTCAGCTTCGCGCAAGTGGGCGTGCCGGCATTGGATCCCGACGCGGGAACGGATTTCGTCGGCAAACCCGCGGGATGGGGAATGATGATGCGCGACCAATATACGAAGGAGCATTATCACAAGCCTTCGGACATCATTTATCCCTACTGGAACATGAGCGGGGATGTGCAAGATTGTCAGCTTTATTTTCTGATCGGGTACAAGGTGGCGAACACAACCAAGATGCCGGAATGGAAGGCAGGCTCCGAGTTTCGGGCCGTTCGAGAGGAGTCTTTGCGGAAGGGCGACGGCACAAACTGATATACCGGGCGCTGTCAGCTCAAGAGGTTTTGCCTTACAACAGTATTTTTCGATAGGCCATTGACGGCTCGCGAGGACAGGCTTACAGTGGATTAGGCCCTTCTTGGGAGGTACCTGTGCGATTCGTATGTAGAAGCATACTGTCCTGCATCCTGTCAGCTTCTCTGATTGGCCTTCCGGCTTTTGCGGCCCCAACTCCGAACCGCCCGCTGGGGTTCGTTTTAGCTGCCCAAGACGCACAACTTGATGGCAACGCGGCCGCCAGCGGCGCGAATATTTACAACAATGATGTTGTTGCCACCGGCTCGACCGGTCAAGTTCGCCTGCAATTCGCGGGGAACCAAGTTTACTTCTCTCCATCCAGCATTGCAAAACTGGCGACCAATGGTTCGGGTGTGACCGCGCTGCTGTCCTCGGGCACTGCCGGGTTCTTGTCGGCGCGCGGAGGCACTGTGGCAATTCGCGCGCTCGACGTTCTGGTGCGACCGCAGACAGCGCAGCCCACTACCGCTCAGATTACGATAATCGCGGCCGACGAGCTTAAAGTCGCCAGCGTTGCGGGCCCGCTAACGCTGGAACTCGATGGCGAGCTCTACACGCTCACGCCAGGGCGCACGTATGGAGTGAAGATCGTTCCAGACGATACAAAATTGCAGGAAGGCTACATTGGCGCTCGAAAGCGGCGCGGATTGATCATTTTCGTATTCGCGGCCACGGCAGGGATCGCTGCGATAACCTACCTCGTTCAAGAACTTCAAGAAAGCCCGTCGTCACCATAGATTTTGTCTTTTTGCTTCGATTCGCGCTGACCGGGCAGCGACAGACGCAAGGTTGACAACGCAAGCGCCGGACGCGTATCATCCTGACGATACAGCGCATTAAGTCTCGCTGCATCCCCTCTTTCGCTCTTACCCGTCGGGTAGAGTCTCCGAGGCACATCCTCGGTGAGCGGGTATGTTTCCTCAGGGAGAACGTCGGCATGTCGCCCGGGTACGAAGATCCAGTGTCGCAGGAGCCTGAAACCTCCACTGTTAAAGCGACTGGAGCAATTCACGCCGCGAGGCCCGCTCAAATTGTCGAGGATCCAAATATCGAAACACCTGAAATTGCAGAAACTGGCTCTCTGTTCCAAGTCGATGCCACTGCGGAACCGGCCGAAAAACCTTTAGATTTAGCTGAACAGCTACGCGAAGCGCGCCCCGAAGTGCCGCAAGAACAAGCCGCTGAAAGAAGCCAGGAAGAATCTCCCGATAAGCGATTCGATGAGCCGATGGAACAGTTGATTGAGCAATATGCCGCTCCGCAGCCAGTTCCCGCTGGCGGCGAGATTTTTGATGGCCGCGTGATCGCCGTGACGGATTTGGGCGTAGTGGTTGATGTTGGAGCAAAATTCGAGGGGCTTGTGCCTGCCCAGGAATTTGTGGATGCCGGCGGTATACATTTCCAGTCGGGCGATGCAATCGCAGTGGAGCGGCTTGCAGAACAAAAGGAAGGCTATGTCCTGCTCTCGCATGTCCGGGCCCACCGAAGGCGCATTTGGGAGCAGATTGAAAAGTCACATAAGGAAGGGCTGACCCTTACGGGCAAGGTAATTGACCGCATCAAAGGTGGCCTGGTGGTAGACATTGGCATCCGCGCTTTCCTGCCGGCGTCGCAGCTGGACCTGCGTCCTGCGCATGATCTTGAAGCCTGGAAAGATCGTGACGTCGAATGCCGAGTCTTGAAATTGAATCGCAAACGCGGAAATGTGGTGGTCAGCCGACGGGTGATCCTGGAAGAAGAGCAGCGCAAGCAGCGCGAGACTTTTGCGGCAACGCTGAATGAAGGGTCAATCGTTACCGGGAAAGTAAAAAACATCACAGAGTACGGAGTTTTCGTCGACTTGGGCGGCTTGGACGGTTTACTGCATATCAGCGACCTGGTCTGGGGACGAATTGCGCATCCCTCTGAAGTTGTTTCGGCTGGCCAGGAAATTCAAGTGCAGATTCTTAAGTTTGACAAAGAAAAGATGCGGATTTCGCTGGGGCGGAAACAGCTTCTCCCTGATCCATGGGCAACTGTACCGGAGCGTTTTCCTGTGGGCATGCATTTGCGGGGGAAAATCGTAGGGCTGGCCGATTATGGCGCGTTTGTGCACATCGAGGCAGGAATAGAGGGCTTGGTACACGTCAGCGAGATGAGTTGGTCGAAGCGATTGAAGCACCCCTCGAAGATGGTGAAGGTAGGCGACGAAGTGGAAGTGGTGGTGCTCGAATTGAAGCCGGAGCAACGTCGCATTTCGCTCGGGTTGAAGCAGACATCGCAGGACCCGTGGGCGGGCGTCGCGGAAAAGTATGTGGTGGGCACAATCGTGAGCGGTCAGGTGCGGAATTTCGCTGATTTCGGGGCTTTCGTGGAACTCGAAGAGGGAATCGAAGGCCTCATCCACGTCAGCGATTTGAGTTGGACGGAGCGCGTGAAGCATCCCAGTGAAAAGCTAAAAAAAGGTGATAGCGTGCAGGCGAAGGTGCTGAAAATCGATGGCGAGCACCGGCGCATATCGTTGGGGCTGAAGCAAGTCAACGATATTTGGGCCAATTGGTTCGCAGCGCATAAGCTAAACGAAGTGCTAAGAGGCAAAGTCGTCCGCAACGCAGCCTTCGGAGCGTTCGTGGAGCTCGCGGAAGGTATTGAAGCCCTTTGCCATATTTCGGAAATTGAAGAACGCCGCCCTAAAAGAGAGTCGGGCGATCGGAATAAGCAGAAAGCGGGAAAGAGTTCAACGGCGCTGACACAGGGCCAAGAATACGATTTCAAAATTATCCGGCTCGACCCCGAACAGCGAAAAATCAGTTTGAGCTATCGGGCAGCGCAGAAGCAGGTTGAGCGGCGCGAGATCGAATTGTTCCGGTCCTCAAAATCTTCGCCCAATGCGACCATTGGCGATGCTATTATGGCCAAACGGCAGGCAAACTGAGTCGAACTCAACAGGCGGCTCGCGAAAAGCTATTAGAAAAAAAGATTTACGTTCGAGGCCCATTGATGATATGGAAGGGCCACTAAGTGTCCTGTGAATTGTAACTGCGCGGCGGTGGGGCGCTTAGGCAGCAAATTCAGCCCAGCATCCAAACCTAGAATTTAGGCAAGAGGGAGGGCCGTCGGCCCATGGCAAGCGCTACGGGTAAGCCGGAGGCAGGGGAGCGCACAGTTACGAAGGCGGATTTGATCGAGGAAGTGATCCGCGTCACGGAACTGCCGCGCAAGGAATCGGAAACGGTTGTCGAGACGGTATTTGAAAGCATAATCGAAGCGCTGCAGAAGAACGACAAGATCGAGATTCGCGGCTTCGGCAGCTTCCGGACGCGCCAGCGTCGAGGAAGGGTTGGACGCAATCCGAAGACGGGCGCCAAAGTAGACGTCCCGCCCAAGAGGATTCCGTTTTTCAAGCCGAGCAAGGAATTAAAGGATTTCGTTAACGTTCATAAGGCCGCGACGCCTACGGCGCCTGCATCGCCTGCGGGACACGCGCCTCAGGGCTGAGCTGGTCGAACCGAATGGATTTTATCTGGACTCCGTGGCGCTATCGTTACATTGCTGAAGCGGGTAAGGACAAACGTTGCATCTTCTGCGACGCGGTGGCTTTGAACGACGACGTCACTGCGCAGATTGTTTTCCGTGGCAAACTTGCCTTCACTATCCTGAACCGTTTTCCGTACACCTCTGGTCACGTCATGGTGGTGCCTTACGCACATGTTGCGGAGCTTACGGAATGCGATCCCGACACGCTGGCCGAAATGATGCGACTCGCGCAGAATGTGCAGGGGGCGCTCGCCAGCGTGTATCACCCTGACGGCTATAACCTGGGTATGAATCTCGGACAAAGCGCTGGCGCCGGTGTTACAGGGCATTTGCATCTGCACGTGCTGCCGCGCTGGATCGGCGACGCGAACTTCATGACTACAGTTGCCGAGACCCGCCTCGAACCCGAGGATCTTTCCACTACTTTTGAAAAATTGCAGCGCGCCTTGAACGAGTAAAGATTTCTGGCGTCTGAAGCGCGCACATTCTGGCAGCTGGACGAGAAATTGGTACAATCCGACGCTGTCTGAAGAAGCCGCGTGATAACCTGCACAGGAGAACCTCAGCGGGGCTTCGGGTAGGGAGCACAAAATTGGACCTCGGACTAACAGAAGAACAGATGCTGCTGCAGCGCACTGTGCGGGACTTCGCCGAAACAGAAGTCAAGCCGCTGGCAAAGGAGTTGGACGAAACCGGCCATTTCCCGCGCGAGACCTTTCGTAAGGCGGCCGAGCTAGGCCTCACAGGAGTTGCATTTCCCGAACAGTACGGCGGCGCGGGAATGGATCACCTGAGCTATACGATCGTGATCGAAGAAATCTCTCGTGCATGCGCTTCGACGGGAGTGATCCTCTCCGTACAGAATTCGCTCTACTGTGAACCCATCTATCGTTTTGGAACCGAGGAACAAAAGAAGAAATTTCTGGCACCGTTCGCGCGCGGCGAAAAGATTGGTTGCTATGCGCTGACCGAACCACAGGCGGGCTCGAATGCCGCCGCGCTGCGGACCAAGGCGGTCCTGAGGGGCGATAGATACATCGTCAGCGGAACGAAAGCCTGGATCACGAATGGCGGCGCGGCGGACGCTGCGATCGTCTACACCAATACGCAGCCCGAGAAAGGCGAGAAAGGAATCACGGCGCTGGTGATCGAACGCGGGACGCCGGGGTTCGCGGTGGGCAAGGAAGAAAAAAAACTAGGCATAAACGCCACGGCGTGCTGCGAGCTGTCGTTTACAGACTGCGAGATTCCGGTTGCCAACCGCATCGGCGCGGAAGGCGATGGCTATAAAGTGGCGCTGTCAACGCTCGATGGGGGGCGGGTCGGGATTGCTTCGCAAGCCACGGGGATTGCGCAGGGCGCGTTCGATGCGGCGCTGGTCTATGCGCAGCAGCGACAAGCCTTCGGCCATCCCATCGCGGATTTTCAGGCGATTCAATTCATGCTTGCTGATATGGCAACGGAAATCGATGCCGCGCGCCTGCTGGTACGCAAGGCGGCGTGGAAGGAGGAAACGGGCGCGCGATTTTCGATGGAGGCATCGATTGCGAAGCTATTCGCGTCGGAAATGGCGACGCGCGTGACGCACAAAGCGATTCAAATTCACGGGGGCAATGGCTACAGCCGGGAATACCCCGTTGAGCGCGCTTACCGTGACGCACGCATTACGGAGATTTACGAAGGAACGAGCGAAATTCAACGTTTGGTAATTGCCGCCTGGGTATTGAAGTCTTATTGAGTATTTTTCTGGAATCATTTTACTGGACTTTTTTTTCCACGGAATCCGTTCAGCATGAAAGTGTCTTCGGTGTATCCTTCGTTTGTGCTGTCTCTGGACGCTTGTATCGAATTTGATCTTGGGCGCGAGGAGCAGTTTTTCCGCTCGATTCCACAACATGCGGGAGTTTTCTTAATTGAAACGCGAGCGGTATCGGACACGGCCGCCAAGCCGTATCTGACGCGTACGGCTGATCTGCGCCGCGCTGCGGAGCGCTTGCTGCGCCCGCCTGACGCTTCATCGAAACGGCTAAATCTGCGTGACGTCGCGACGAAGTTCTGTTTTCGCGTGACGGGCTCGCGATTTGAGCAATCCCTGGTGCTGTACCACTATGCGCGCACGCGCTTCCCAAAGAGTTACCGAGGATTCCTGCGGTTGCGGCCGCCAGCTCTGTTGAAGATCAGTCTTCGGAATTCGTATCCGCGCTGTTACGTGACCCGGCGGATTTTCAAAGACGGTGGCTACTATTTTGGTCCATTCGTATCGCGTCGGGTGGCTGAATCGTTCGCGAACGAATTTCTTGACCTATTTAAGATTCGCAGATGCCAGATCAAGATCCGGAGAGATCCAAACTTTCCAGGGTGCATTTATTCGGAAATGAAGATGTGTCTCGCGCCGTGCTTTGCGGGATGTACAAAAAAAGATTACGACATCGAGGTTGATCGCGTGCTCGAAACGCTGGACTCAGGAGGGGCGCGTTTGACGGGAGCGATAGAGCGCGAGCGGGAAGCGGCGAGTGACGCGCTGGATTTTGAGCGCGCGGCGGCGCTGCATAAGAGGCTCGACAAAGTGAATGGCGTGCTCCGGGGTTTGCCCGAGATGGCGCAGCGGATTGATGCGTTGAATGCCGTGATTTTGCAGCGCGCGGTCCGGGACAAAACAATTGCCATTTTTGCGGTTGTGAATGGACTGATCGCGCCGCCATTGTCTATGTGTTTTGACGAGTCGGGGGAACCGCGATCCGTCGAAGCAATTCTTCGGCAGCATTTTGAGGAACTGCAGTCGAGACACCCTATAGCGCAATCCGAGCCCTACGATAGAATGAAGGGGAGAGGGAGCGAAGAGCCGAGACTGAGCAGCGAGCGATTTAATTTGTGTGGCGAGACAGCAGAGCGAGAAGAGCATTTGTCCCTGCTGGCTCGCTGGTTTTATTCGAAACCGAGAGCCGGCGAGATTTTGTTTCGCGATACGGACTGGCCTTACCGGAAAATACTCCGTGCGTGCGCACGAGTGCTGGCTGCAGCGGCATAACGGCAACTTGTTCATAACCGGGCTGGCTTACGCGCCGGTTGGCATGACTAAGCCTCCTGCGACAGGCTGGCCGTGTCCCTGACTCAAATTGTTTGTGAGATGGCTGTTCACCGAAATGCCTGACGACGCCTCTACTGACATTACTGGAAAGACTGCAAACGGAGAATCTGGACGGATCGTCCCCGTGTCGCGATGGTCCGTGATGTTTCGCGCGCTCCGGTACCGCAATTTCCAGCTTTTCTTTGCCGGGCAATTGATCTCGCTGGTCGGCACATGGATGGACAACATTGCCGAAGCGTGGCTGGTCTATCGCCTGACGGGATCTTCGCTTTTGTTAGGCACTGTCGCGTTTGCCGGACAGATCCCCGTTTTTTTGCTTGCGCCGATCGGTGGCATGGTTGCCGATCGCTGGGACCGCCGGCGGGTGGTAATCGCGACGCAGGCCGCCTCGATGGTCCTGGCCGGTATTCTTGCCGGGCTAACGCTTTCTGGCCGCGTTAAGGTATGGGAAGTAATTCTGCTGGCTTCGCTGATGGGCGTAGTAAACGCGTTTGATATCCCGGCGCGGCAAGCGTTTCTGGTCGACATGGTTGGCCGCGAAGATCTGATGAACGCCATCGCGCTCAATTCGTCGATGTTCAACGGCGCGCGCGTGATCGGGCCGGCCATTGCCGGAATTTTGGTTGCGAGCATTGGCGAGGGCTGGTGCTTCTTTGCAAATTCCGTAAGCTACATCGCCGTAATTGCGGGACTGTTGATGATGCGCATTAGCCGCCGCGCCGTGGAAGAGCACCACGCTTCGGCATTCGAGCACATCGCCGAGGGGTTCCGTTTTGTACGGCGTACGGCGCCGATCCTTGCTCTGTTACTTCTTCTCGGTCTTGTGAGCTTGGTGGCGATGCCCTATTCCGTCTTGATGCCGATTTTTGCCGCCCGCATCCTGCATGGAAACGCCACGACGCTTGGCACGTTGATGGGCGCAACGGGCATTGGCGCGTTGACTGGCGCTCTTATGTTGGCATCGCGAACAGGACTGAAGGGATTGAGCCGTTGGGTTGCAGTCTCGTGCGCGGGATTTGGAGTGGCGCTGATATTGTTTTCGCTCTCACGATGGTATTTGCTCTCGGTGATACTGCTGGTACCGGTCGGCTTTGCGATGATGGTGCAGATGGCATCCTCAAATACGTTGATTCAGGCGATGGTGCCGGATCGGTTGCGAGGGCGCACCATGGCCGTGTACTCGATGATGTTCATGGGCATGGCGCCGCTCGGTTCGCTGCTTTCGGGTGCGCTGGCAGAACGTATCGGAGCGCCCTGGACGGTTGCGCTGGGCGGTCTGGGAGCCATCATTGGCGCGTTCATTTTTGCGCGGTCTCTGCCAAAACTTCGCGTGGAAGCGCGGCAATTAATCATCGCGCAAGGTTTGGCGGGCGGGGAACCAGCCGGCGGTATGACCTCGCGCGCCTTGGAATAACGCGCATCGCGTTTCGCGCGCGGTGGAATTGTGACAGCGGATATTTTTCGGCCTGTTATACTCAGCGGCCGTGACGGGAGCGCGGTCGACGCACATGAGTTCTTCATCCCCGCTTAAGCCAGGGTGTGCAACAGCGGAAGGCACGCGATCCTTTGCCGCGCGTTTCGAAGGTCGCGCGGCGCCGGGACATTTCCGCGACCGTCGCGGCCTAATGATTTCGTCCATTGGGATCGGCACGTATTTGGGCGAGCCGGACTCCACTACCGATGAGAGCTACACGAACGCGATTGAGTCGGCAGTGGAGGGCGGCATAAACATCCTCGATACAGCGATCAATTACCGCCTCCAGCGCAGCGAACGGTCGGTTGGGAGCGCGATCGAGAAACTTTTCGCGGCCGGGTTTGCGCGCGAAGAACTTCTGATTTGCACGAAGGCGGGATTCCTGACGCCCGATAGCGACACACCCGCCGACGCCAACGATTACTTTTTTCGCGAATACATATCGAAAGAAATCTTTGCTGTCGAAGACATTGCGGCAGGGTGCCACTGCATGGCGCCGCGATACCTGGAGGATCAAATCGAGCGAAGCCGTCGAAATTTGGGTATTTCCTGCATCGACGTTTTTTACTTGCATAATCCGGAAACACAATTGGGCGAAGTGTCCCGCGAAGAATTCAACCGGCGGATTGTTGCGGCGTTCGAAACTCTTGAGAAAGAGGTAGCCGCGGGCAAGGTTCATGCCTACGGCATGGCGACGTGGAATGCCTTTCGCAACGATTCCCGCGCGCCGGATTATCTTTCACTTGAGCAAATGGTGGGACTGGCGCGGCAGGCGGGGGGAAGCAGCCATCATTTTCATTTCGTGCAATTGCCGTTTAATCTCGCGATGCCCGAGGCGCTGATGCGTCCAAATCAAACCGCCGGCGGGAAAACGATGTCCATGGTGCAAGCGGCCCGGGAGTTGGGCGTCACATTGATCGCCAGTGCTTCGCTGCTCCAGTCGCACCTAGTCGGCAAAGTGCCTGCCGTCATCCACGATACATTTGGTTTAAGGGACGACCTCGAGTGCGCACTGCAATTTGTTCGTTCAGCCCCTGGCATCGCAACAGCGCTTGTTGGCATGAAGCGAGCCGAGCACGTAAAGGCGAATCTAAGACTGGTAGGGATTCCGCCCGCTTCGCAGGAACAATTTCGGAAGATGTTCGCGGTGCGTTGACGTTGGTGTGAATTACTGGTTTTGTTTGGTGACCCACCGCCCGAGCGCATGCCCCATCTCGGGCAGCTTCCCGGCGAAGAAGTGATCCGGCGCATCGACGAACACGAGCGCCTTCGGTTCGGGGAGTTTTTCGTACAGCGCCTCGATGTGTTCACGCGAGCCAAACTGGTCGTGCGCGCTTTGCAGAATTAGCTTCGGCTTTCTGCACCCCGTGAGGAAAGACAAATCCGAATTGTCCACCGGGATCCCTAGCCCGACGACTTCCGTGACGCGTGAATCCTTGCAACCGACGCGCAAGCCCACATACGAGCCAAAGCTGAAACCGGCCAAGAGGATCGGTTTGGCAGCGAATTCTTTTGCCAGATAATCCAGCGCGGCGCGAACGTCGCCAGCTTCGCCGCGGCCTTTGTCGTGTTTGCCTTCGCTGAGTCCCGCGCCGCGAAAATTAAAACGAAGCACGGGAATCTCAAGTTGGTGAAGCGTTTTCGCTACCTGAAACACAACTTTGTTGTGCATTGTCCCGCCGAAGAGTGGATGCGGATGACAAACAACGGCAACGCGACGCGGGTCGGTGTTCGAAACCGTCCAGAGCATCGCTTCGAGCCGGCCTGCCGGACCGCTGAGAAAAAAAGTTCTATGAAATGCTTCGGCCATAACGAGTTTCGGAGTGTAGCGGATACGCAATCGCGTGCCAAGCGCCGTGGCCAAATACCGCTGATCAAGAATCGAGGAATTACTTCGCTGCAAAGGCGAAAAGAATTGCACCTTGCGCCGCGCGGTGCTAGGGTTGTGGTAATTTCCATCGGCTTTCCGGGGAGGAACAGTGGATCAAGAGACAACGGACCGCCGAACAGCCCGCCGTTTCACCATGGCGCTTCCTCTGCTCGTCCGTTTCACACACAACGGGAATATGGAAGAGAAGGTCGCACAAACGCGCGATGTAAGTTTTCGTGGTGTGTACTTTCTTACGGATACTCCTCCGGAAGAGGGTAGCGCGGTTGAACTCGTGCTCACATTGCCGCAACAAATTACGCTCGCAGGCGACGTCCGTATACGCTGTTTCGCCAATATCGTTCGTGTCGAGGCGCACGAAGAAATGCGCGGAGTCGCGGCTCAGATTGACCGCTACGAATTCATGCCCGCCGCTGCGTGATTCCTACCCATCCCTGTTAAAATACTTCCAGCGCTGGAGGCGATATGTATCACTATGATCCCGAAGTGGCGCTGGAAGAATTGCGCGATGAGGCCGTTCTGCCGCATCCCGTTCATTTGCGGGACATGATCTTGCGCACCAAGCTCGATGTGCCGGGCGCGCTCGATCTTAATCGTGAATTTCAGGAGTACTTGGCGCAATTCGGCGAAGTTCAAAAGCTTGCGCGAGGAATTCTGGAGCGGCTTGCCGCCGGCGTCCGCAAAGCATCCTGAGTCTGTAAGACTAAATCTTCGCGGTCAGAACTCGCAGTGCGCCTGACGTCGATGTGAGCATCGTGAGGCAAAAATAGGACCAAAGGCTGAAGGAAACACCAATGGCTCGACAGACAATTCTGATTGATGCGGACGACACGCTCTGGGAGAACAACATCTTCTTCGAGCAGACCATCAATCGTTTTCTCTCGTGCCTTATCCATTTGGGATACACACCCGAATATTCCCGGCACATCCTGAACGAAACGGAACGTCGCAATGTCTTGCAGCACGGCTACGGCGTTAAGTGTTTTCGTCGGTCGCTCGAGGATACGTACTTGAAATTGGCGGGCGGGATGGCGCGTAAAGAGGTGGTGCAGGAAATCGAAAAAATGGCCACCGAACTCGAGGGCACGCCGCCACAGATCCTCGAAGGGGTACCCGAAACACTCGCGTACCTCAGTGGACGCCATCGCTTGATTTTGCTGACCAAGGGCGAGCCCGCGGAGCAGGCGGCGAAAGTGGAACGTTCGGGATTGGCGTCGTATTTCGAATCCGTGGAAATTGTGACGGAGAAGGATCACTCGACATATGAGCGGGTGATACGTCAGTTCAAGATAGTGAAGTCTCACGGCTGGATGGTAGGAAATAGTCCGCGCAGCGATATTAATCCCGCTCTACGCGCCGGACTGAATGCGGTCTTCATTCCGCATCACGCCACTTGGATCCTGGAACACTCAGAACTTGAAAGTGGCACCGGCAAACTGATTCTTGTCAGCGGTTTTCGCGACTTGCGGGTTCATTTCTAGGGCATCCACGGAGGAGTGTTTGAATTATCGCGCTGAATTCGCCGATTTTGAAGGTGCAACATATTTAAACACGGCCGGACAAGGTCCTTTGCCGCTGGCGTCGGCGCGAGCTGCACAAGCAGCGCTCGAATGGAAGAAATTGCCCCATCGCATGCCGGAGAAAGTTTATTTTGATTTGCCCGATCGCGTTCGCGTACTGCTTTCACGGCTGATGGGCGGAGATCCCGAGGAATTCGCGATTACTTCCGGCGCGAGCAGCGGCATGGCTGCCGTAGCGTCGAACTTTGATTGGAAACCGGATGACGAGGTTTTACTGGGTCGAGGGGAATTTCCGGCACACTTTTCGACTTTTATGCCGCTTCAGGAAGCGGGCAGGTGCCGCGTGAAAATTGTCGTCCCGCGCCAGCGATTCATTACGGCAGAGGATTACGTCGAGCAGATAACGCCTCGAACGCGAATGATCTCTGCCAGCCTGGTGCGATTCGACGACGGTTCGCGGCTCGACGTAGCACGGCTGGCGGTTGCGTGCCGGAAAGCGGATGCGCTGCTTTTGCTTGATCTGAGCCAGTGCGCGTGTGCGATTCCGATCGATTTGCGCGCGATGGGAGCGGACTTTGCTGTCAGCTCAGGATACAAATGGCTCCTGAGCCCGTATGGGACGGGTTTTTTCTGGGCGCGCCGCGAGTCGATGGAGAAAATGCGGCCGGCGCCTTTTTATTGGATGGCCATCGAAGGAGCGCGAAATTTTCACTCGCTGCCGCTCGATACAATGAAGCCGACGCCGGGAGCGCGTCGGTGGGACGCTGCTGAAACAGCCAACTTTTCAAATTTGACGGCCATGCAGGCCTCTCTTGAATTCATCGAGCGCGTCGGTGTAAAAGTCATCGTTGAGCATAATCAAAAACTGATCACGCAACTGATTAAGTGTTTGCCGCGTGACACGTGTGTGCTGGCGAGTCCCAGCGATGCAGAAAAACGAGGGCCGTATGTGTGCGTAGCGGCACGTAGGCCGGAGCGAACGCGGGAGCTCTTTCAGAAGCTGCACGATGCGCAAGTGTTCGTAAGTTTGCGAGAGAATGCGCTGCGTATCTCGCCGCATCTCTACAATACAGAGCGCGACATCACAAAATTGGTTTCTGTGCTGTCGAGCTGAGTTTTTCGGCCCGTCGTTCTTACGCGGCCATGGCCAAACGGTAGAAGCTCAAGGCTGAATCTCCCTGTTCAACGGTGCGAGAACACTCGAGGTGGTACAAGCGCATGGGCAAGTCCATTTTCTTGCGATGCTCGATGATTATAATTCCGCGCGGCGCGAGCAGGTGCGAGCCGTCCAGGAAATCCAACACGCGAAGATAATCCGCGGCGAGCGCATACGGTGGGTCGAGAAAAATGAAATCGGCCAGAACGTGCCGTGAGGCTAATCGTTCCAGCCCTTGAATTGCATCGATCGCGAGGATCTCCCCGCCCGCCGTAACGCCGAGCGAATGGAGATTCTCGCGAATTAATTTCGCGGCTGGCCCGTGCCACTCGATAAAAACAGACTGGCGCGCTCCGCGGCTCAGGGCTTCGATTCCAATCGCGCCGCTTCCAGCAAAAACGTCGACGAACAAAGAATCCTCCACCGTCGCACCCAAAATGTCGAAGAGTGTTTCGCGCAGCCGGTCGCTTGTCGGGCGCAACTCCATCCCGCGCAAAGTGCGCAAGCGGCGGCTGCCGAATTTTCCAGCGATCACGCGCACGATTTATCCCACCGATGCAAGCTGGAAGCGTTTCTGCCACGCGGGTCCAAGGTACGTGAACAGTTTCGCCATCTCAGGCTCACGAGTGCGGTCTTCGATCAGAGCGAACGCTTCGCCACGCGCCAGCTCGAGGAGTCTATGGTCGCGCAGTGGATGGGCAATGTGAAATGCGACGTCTCCGTGCTGCTTAGTTCCAAAGAATTCCCCCGGGCCCCGCTGTTTCAGGTCGTGTTCGGCAATTTGAAAACCGTCGGTGGTCGCCACCAGCGTTTCGAGGCGATCGCGCGCTTCCCCGGTGATATTTTTCGGGGCGACCAAAATGCAATACGACTTTGCTGACCCTCGTCCTATGCGGCCGCGCAATTGATGAAGCTGCGCAAGGCCGAAGCGATCCGCGTGCTCAACCACCATCACGGTGGCGTTGCGGACATCGACGCCAACCTCCACGACGGTCGTTGCGACCAGAATCTGCAATTCACTACGACGGAAGCGTTCCATTACGTCATCTTTTTCATCGCTGCGCATGCGGCCGTGCAGCAGGCCAACTTTCAATTGCGGGAAAACTGATTTCGAGAGCCGCTCGTATTCGGCCGTTGCCGCTTTCAACTCCTGTTTCGATTCTTCGATCACTGGATAAATGATGTAGGCCTGCCTGCCCGCGGCTACTTCGCGCCGGACGAATTCCCAGACTCCCGGAAGCTGCGTGTCGGCGCTCCAGCGCGTTTCGACTGGAGTGCGCCCGGGCGGCATTTCGTCGATGACCGAAAGTTCCAGATCGCCATAAAGAGTAAGCGCTAAGGTGCGCGGAATGGGTGTCGCCGTCATCACCAACGCGTGCGGTGAGGCTCCTTTTTCGGAGAGCCGCTTGCGCTGGAGCACACCAAAGCGGTGCTGTTCATCAATGATGACCATACCAAGCTTCGCAAACGCCACGCGATCCTCGATCAGCGCATGCGTGCCCACGACGAATTGACTCTGGCCGGAAGCGATGCGCTCGAGCGTCCGCGCTTTGTCGCTAAATTTCATTCCGCTCACGAGCAGTTCAACGGAGTAGCCCGTTTCCGCAAAAACGCGACGCGCCGAAAGGTAATGCTGCACGGCGAGAATTTCCGTGGGCGCCATCAGAGCGACTTGATAGCCATTTTCGATCACAATCGTAGCCGCCTCGAGCGCTACGATTGTCTTGCCGCTGCCCACGTCGCCTTCAAGCAGGCGATTCATCGGCGTCGGCTTTTCGAGGTCACCGACAATTTCGGCGAGCACGCGTTTTTGCGCCCCGGTAGGCTTGAAGGGCAGAATGCGCTTGAGCGCTTCGCGAATCGGCTCTTCTCTGACGCGCATGGCGATGCCGGCTCGTTGCTGTTCGTGCTGCCGCCGGACGGCGAGGCCGAGCTGGTAAAGAAAGAATTCCTCAAAGATCATGCGTACCTGAGCGGGGCTGCGGAACTCGTTCAATGTTTCGACATTCGAATCATGGGGAGGAAAATGAATGGCAATCAGCGCATCGCGCCGGGAAGGAAACGAATAACGACGCAACAAGTCCGCAGGCAGAGGATCAGGAACGTCGCCTTTGAACTCTTGCAGCGCGGCATAGATAATCCGCCGCAGCATGCGTGAGCTGATGTCGCCGATGGCCTCGTATATCGGGACAATCCTGCCAACTTCGGTCGAATCCGCGGGGCTATTACCCTGGCGCAGCAACTCGAACTCCGGATTGATCATCTCCATGCGCAGCGGCCGGTTAGGATCAAGGCTCACCTTTCCGTGCATCACTAGCGGCTGTCCCTGTTTCAGCTTTCCGTCCAAATAGCCCCCGTGAAAGAAGCGCGCAGCAAGTTTTCCGCTGCCGTCTTTCACGAGCAGGTGAAACATCGCACCGCGCCGTCGCGCGAAACGCATCAGGCTGCCGCTGACGACCTCCGCGCGCACGGTCGCAACCTGTCCGGGTACGAGCTCCGCGATGGGCGTGAAGTGAATGCGGTCCTCGTAGCGGAAGGGCAAGTAAGAGAGCAGATCGCCTACAGTGGTGATGCCGCGCTCGGCGAGCAAGGTGGCACGATGCGGGCCTAGGCCCTTCAGGTACATCACGGACGTGTTGAGGTCCAAAGTCATCGGGGTGCTGAGGATAAGTTTCTTATCTCACCCGTGCTCGCGCGTTTCGCTGCTAGACAAATCAGCAAAGCTTAGTGACAGGCAACACGGTATTGCCGTGTCGCATAGTATTTTACTAAGAGCGTGCGCCCGGCCTATATTTATTAATAGCGAAGCATGAGGACGATGCTTACGCGCAACGAAAATGGCAAAATTCCTGGGAACAGGGCTGCGGCGGTGGCTTGAGTACTTGGCCGCAATTCTAATCGGCAACGCCATTTATTTTCTTTCGCTCTCCGCACATCTTCCTGCTGATCTGCGCCATCAGACCTACAAAATTGACTTGGGTATGGCTCTTGATTTCGTCATCTGTGTGGCCGTTTACGGCCTGATCCGTCTGGGAGAGCGCGTTTCGCGCTAATATCTTAAGCCATATCTGTGCTCACCTAGGAGGATAGCCGCCGTCTAAGTGGATGAAGGACAGAGACGTGGTCAAACCAGCGGATTCGCCGAGAAGCGAGTGTGATGAGCAGGCCCCACGACAGGTAAGTCGCATCCGGCTATGAACTCGACGGGAATAAGTGCGGCGCTCGAAGGGGGTGCGGGGTACCGCGCGGTGCAGAAAGCGGATGAACAAGTACTGGTCCGGCAAGCACAAGCGGGAAATCGCCCGGCTTTTGAGGAATTGGTTCGCCGCTACGACCGCGACGTGCTGCGACTGGCTCTGAACCTGCTGCGCGGTAGCGAAGATGCCCG